>Ga0153932_1000029_pt1 | contig 133021 bp, 107 predicted proteins | sample TSNJ016MetaG_FD_102273 | JGI IMG/M metagenome (GOLD analysis project Ga0153932, IMG submission 102273) | Attine ant fungus gardens microbial communities from New Jersey, USA - TSNJ016 MetaG | ecosystem: Host-associated > Fungi > Mycelium > Unclassified | place: USA: New Jersey, Wharton State... | reverse complement strand
CGTGTTGCTCTTTACCGCGCGTGTCGGTGAAACGGAAGTCGACAAACTTGACGTCCTCGTCCTTGACGAGTTGCATGACGTCGGCCACGGATTTGCTCATTACCTATCTCCTGATTAACAAAATCGACGAACATTTATTCGCCGCCTAACCGATTCGAAACCATCGGCATAGTCAAAAGCAGCTTCCATGCCAACTGCACCATTATTGCGCTAAGCAGTTGAAGCTGCGCGCTTTTTCGGGGAAGCCGCACACACTTTAAAACTTCGCATCTACTGCAGCAAACCCCAAATGCACTTTTTAAGTGCATAGAGGCCAGCAACTCATAACGTTAGCACTGATTCAGGGCGATTCACACTCTGCGCACCTTTTTGATGCGCGTCCATAGTCTTACGTTGCGCGCTTTGATACCACCATCGGCACGCTAGAATGCGTCATTAAAATGTCCGATTGGAGACCTTCGTTCATGAGCACGCTCGAACAGTTGTATTCCCAGGGTATCGGCCGCGCTGCTGAGAATCAGCTTTCCTACGCCGGCGCTGTTCTTCCGGCGGAAGCCTTTGAGCTTCTGCAACTCGATCCTTCTGTGCGCCTTGTCGACGTCCGCACGCGCGCTGAACTGGATTGGGTCGGTCGTCCTGCCATCGATACTGCGCAGTACACGCACATCGAATGGATCCAATACCCGGGGTCCGTTCCGAACACGGCCTTCATCGAGCAATTATGCGAGGTCGCCGCGCCCGATACACCGATCCTGTTTCTCTGCCGCAGCGCTGCACGCTCAAAGCTTGCGGCCGTAGCGGCAGAAAAGGCAGGCTTCACAAAAGCCTTCGACCTGCTCGAAGGCTTTGAAGGCGACAAGGACGCCCAAGGTCACCGCAAGACCATTTCGGGATGGTGCTTTCGCGGCCTGCCCTGGCTCGGCGCATGAATCGTTGAGCCAGCGCCGGCTCAGTCTTAGTGGCCCGCGCCCGGCTCGACTTCGACTATCTCGCCGCCTAGCGCAGTCACGCCCTCGCGCAGCCGTTCGAACGCCGCATTGGCCGCCTCCGGCTCACCCTTCACGCCGAGATCGATATGGGCACGCCCGAACACTTCACCGCGCGAGGCATCCCCGACGCTCGGCAAGCTGAAAACGCGCACGCCCGCAAAATCGTGTTCAATGGATTCCATGAGCGGCGTAATGCGCGATTCAGGCAAGCCAAATACGAACAGCGACCGCTCGACATATGGCGTCGCGTGATGCAAATCGGTGTATTTGGTATCGAGCACCCATTCGATCATCGGCCACGCCATGACCGGAAATCCCGGCACGAAATGAACGTCGCCGACCGAAAATCCGGGAATGCGGTTGTAGCTGTTGGGAATGATGCTCGCTCCCATCGGAAACGTTCCCATGTTCAACCGGTGCAGGTTGTCTGGTGCGTTCAGGTCGGCGGGTTTGTCGCCCGCCGTTTCGCGGATGCGCGCGCGAATCAGCTCGGCCGCTTCCGGATGCAGTTCAAGCGGCACGCCCAGTGCCGCCGCCGCGCACTGGCGCGTGTGATCGTCGGGCGTGGCGCCGATACCCCCGGTCGAGAACACGACGTCGCCCGATGCAAACGCCCGCTTGAGCGTGGCTGTAATCCGCTCACGGTCATCGCCTATATATTCGGCCCAATCCAGCGCCAGACCGCGCGCCGACAAAAATTCGATAACTTTTGGTAGATGCTTGTCGGACCTTCGGCCGGACAAGATTTCGTCACCAATGATGATCACGCCAAAGCCCATGAATGCTCCCTGATCTTAGTAATTAGCCGGAGTGTGCAACTCGGCAGCCGCGCCATGATCGCTCAGCGCAGGCGCTGTAGCGGTTTCGATGCGCAAGCGCTCGAGCGCATGCAAGCAATAATGTGCAAACCAGAGCGCCGAAAAAACCAGAATAAATGCGTAAATCCAGATGGTCGCCGCGGCGACGATCGGGAACAACGGCAGCAGCCATACTGACCACGCCCACAACATCGTCGGCAGAGACCCCAGCAAACCGCTGACCACACCAATACCAAACAGCGGCCAACGCGAGCGGCGCACGATCGTGCGCCGCTCGTCTGCGCTGGCGTGCATCGCGAGCGCGTCATAAGTCATCACCCGGTACGTCAGCCAACCCCACAGCACGGGCGGAATGATTGCGAAAAACGGCGGAATCAGCCATAGCGGCAGCGTGACGACCAACAGCACGAGGCACACGACGGTAGTGACGACCGAATGCCCGAGACTGCCGTACCACGATCCGCCCCGCCGCATCTCAAGCGATGCGTACTGGCGCCGTGTCAGCAGCTTGATCACGGACGGCATTGAAAGCGTCGCGATGAGCAGCAGAATGGTCACCACGATCAACGGGATTGCCATGATCACGATGAAAAACGGCGCGATCACGGCATGCAGCGATGAGAACCCGACAGAATCGAAGAGTCGGTACATAGCCGATGTAAATGCCCAGCCGTCGAGCCAGTCACGCGCGGCGCCCGTCAGCGTTTGCCAGAAAAACCACAAGACAGCGCCCCATGCGACCGTCGCCACGGCGAAGGGCATGAACGTCAGCCAGAGCATCCTCGGATGAAACGCGTTCGCGAAAGCACGCACGAACGAACGCAGCAAGTCATTCATGCGGAGATCGTTTGAGAGAGGGAAAGAAGCTAGGATAAACCAGAGCGCGCATTGCGCGCTGCTCGTCCGGATGGCTAACGCCGGCGTTGCAAAAAACATCGCCGGTTGCAGGCCGACAACACAAATTCAAGCTGCGCGAGAGCGAACTGCCTGCGCCGTGCACCGGTCAGTCCCAAAGAGAGCAACGCCGTGTCAGACTGCAAAAAATTGCGAAAACAGCAAAAAGCTCTCTAGAGAACGGCCCGCTAAACCGCTGTGGCGTCAGAGTCGGACCCGGGCGCGCGCATTGCCCGGTGGGATGCTATGCGTTCTCCGATCCGTTTGAACGCCAGCCAGTGCTGCGCAATGAAACCGTCCCCGTAATCGCGTCCCGGTGCGTCCGGACTGGCCAGTTGATCCCGGATACCGGTCGGCTCGAGCTCGCGATTCCACGACACGCTCCTGAACATCATGTCCCACCACGGCAGCAGCACGCCGAAGTTGCATCCGTACGCCGTACCTTCGTGGCCATATCCGATCGCGTGATGCCGTCTGTGAAACGAAGGGCTGACCAGCAGACGTTCGCCCAACCAGCCGAAATACACGCGGATATTGGCGTGCTGAATACTTTGCATGAGATTGGTGATCGCGACGAGCACGACGAATTGCGAAGGCGGCACGCCAATCACCAGCGCGATGGCAGCAAAGAAACCCGCTTGCATGATGTCGTCGAGCAAATGGTTCCGGTCGTCGGTCCAAAGCGACATTTTTTGCTGGCTGTGATGAACCGCGTGCAGCTCCCACCAGATACCGATTCGATGTTCCATCCGGTGATACCAATAGCCGGCAAAATCAAGCACGACCAGATAGATTGCGAATGCAACGATGGGTTCAGAGGTGACACCCGGCCAAAGATTGTCGAGCTGGAGGTTCGCTATATTGTGAATCCGCAGCCAGCTTTGAAAACTGTCGAAGAACGGCTGGAAGGTAAAGAAAAAGAACACGTTCAGAATGCCAAGCTTGACGATCCACGTATAGAGTGCGTCTACGCGCACGCCTTTCCTGTTTTCCCATTTCTCCGCCGGACGGAGCGCCTCCAGCGGTCTGAGGATCGCGTACATGACAAGCACTTCGAACACACCCACGATCACCCAATAGAGCGCGTCGTACGTGTCTTCGTCATAGCCCATCAAGCCGACCTTGAACAGGAGCGGCTGCACGACATCGATGTACAGGGATGTCTGAATTGTCGAGACAACCGTGTCGAGCACGGAAATGATGGATTGAAACATGAAACTCCGTAACCGTTACCAGGCGCTGCCGGCACAGCATCGCCCTTCAACCTCAACGTGACTCGCGACCCAGCCCCTCGCCTCAGCCGCCGTTCGGGCCAAACACCGGCGCCCGGTCGTAAAAATAGATGCCATGCGGCGAACGGCCCACAGCGATTGTCTGTATGAGCTTGCGATTTGTCAGATCAATGATTCCGACTTTCTTCGCGAACCGGAACGTTACCCAAAGATAGCGTTTGTCAGCGGAAAGTTCCATATCGTCCGGACCGGGAAGCAGACCGGTGATGTCGCCGACATTCGTGAGCGAATCTTGGTCAATGACACTAATTGTGCTCGCGACGCGATTTGACACCACGACATGCTTGCCGTCCGCCAGCGAGCGGAAGTTATGCGCGCCGTTCCCGGTCTTGATTGTCTTGACGATCTTCTGGTTACGCCAATCCACCACGGCGACATAATCCGCGCCTGTCATGCCAACCAGCATGTACTTGTCGTTCGGCGTCATCCAAAGACCGGCGGGCACCGGCCCCACCTTCATCTTCCATTTCACGGTCTGCGTTGCCAGATCAATAGCTGCGATCTCGCCGGATACCTGTAGCGAAATGAACGCAGTCTTGCTGTCGTTCGTGAACGCGATATGGCTCGGCATGACCGCGAGCGGGATGCGCTTTGCGATCGAAATATTCTTGCCGTCATAGCGGTAGATGTCCAGCCGATCGAGCCGCAAGCCGGTTGACACAAACCACTTGTTGTCCGGCGAAAAACCGACCTGATACGGGTCCTCGATATTTTCGACCCAGCGCTGAGGCTTGCCTGTTTTCGGGTCCACGAACATCAGGTTGTTCGACACCGAGTTCGCCACGATCAGCGACGAATTGTCCGGTGTTGCCATCAAATGATGCGGCTCCTTGCCGGTCGGAATCGTGGCCACGACCTGGCGAGTCGCTTCGTCGATGAGACTGAGCGTGGCTTCGCCTGAATTCAGCACGATCACGTTGTTGGCGTAGGCCGGCGCGTGGACGGAAAACGCCGAGAGCAATGCCGCAGTGGCCGCAGTCGCGCGGGAGAAACGAGTACGAAGGCGAGTACAAAGAAAATTGCGCATGAAAACTCAAGTCAGAAATCAGTCGACATTGTAGAACGTTTGCGCTTTTGAGAGGTTGAGCGGACGCAGGTTTTCCACGTTTTGTTGGCAATACCGCGCAAACGCCAGCGCGGTCACGTGCAAAGTTCGATGCCGCAAAAAACATCACCAGTCCACCGGCTCGACAACTGCCCCGCAGAGAAGCAGCCAAGCAACAGTGGAAAACGACGACGAAAATCTACCAGACATCACAAATTTTCACACTTAAATCACTTAGTTTGCAATGCGAACCATTTATCCGGCTCGCCCACTCAAATTAAGAAAGATCGTGTATATCGCCGGCGTTACAACGCGGATGATCCCGAGCTTCTGAGTCCGAAGCGCAGCATGCAGGAAGCTTGTCCAACGCCCAAGCGGGCCAGAATTTGCGAGGCGGGAGATCCTCGTTACCAGGAACGGTCACGTCCAATTCCGACCATCATCCGGACCCAGCGCGACCTGTTCCATCGATCAACCGACAAGTATTTGTCAAATTGTTAGACATCCTTCTTTCATGAATAGAATTTTCAAAGCAGTCTGGAACGAATCTTCCGGTACCTGGGTGGCAGCATCCGAGACTTCCAAATCGCATTCGAAGCGCTCCTCTTCTGCAGGCAAGCTCGCGATCGTGCATGCGGTAATGGTCGGGGGCTTCCTCGTCGGGAGCTCGGCTCAGGCGCAAGCAGTTGACGACTGGGCGGGCGTCGGCTCCGGAAGCGACTCCACTCGCGTTGGGCCTACTGCCAGCGCCAATGGCGAACGTTCAACCGCTGTTGGCTTTGCCGCTGAAGCGGATGGCACGAGATCGAGTGCATTTGGAAATCGAGCAAGATCCACGGGAAGCGGGTCCACCGCAGTCGGTTTTGACGCGCAGTCAGCCGGCAATGGTTCCGTAGCAATCGGAAACTCGTCGGCAGCACAGGGCCTGGCGACAGTGGCCGTCGGCAACTACTCATTCGCGCTTGGCGACAGCAGCGTGGCCCTGGGTGACGGCGCGACCGCTTCCGCAGATCAGGCCATCGCCTTGGGAGCCCTTTCCAGTGCAACTTCCGCAGGCACCACGGCCATCGGTGCAAACTCTACCGCAAGCGGCGTCAACTCTGCCGCTCTCGGAAACAGCGCAACGGCTGAGGGAGCTTATGCTACAGCCGTTGGCAACAACGCCTCAGCAGTGGGCTCCGATTCGTTCGCAGCAGGAAATTATGCCGCGGCGAATGGCGTCAATGCCATCGCAGTCGGTTCAGATACCGTCGCGGCTGACAACGCCGTCGCTATGGGTTCGGCCGCTGTGGCGAGGACCGACTCCGTCGCGGTCGGCGCGAACGCTACATCAATGGGCGAGAGCGCAGTCGCCCTAGGCAACAGCGCTCAGGCGTCAGGTGCAAACGCCACTGCGACTGGCGCAGATGCCGTTGCCAGCGGCGCCAACGCTGCAGCATACGGAAGCGGCGCCGCGGCGACGGGCGACAATTCGGCTGCAATCGGCAATGCGGCTTTGGCGCAAGGATCCGGCTCGCTGGCCGCAGGAAACTACGCAACCGCAAACGGCGTGAATGCCATTGCGGTCGGTACGAACTCGGGCGCCGCCGACAACGGCGTGGCGGTGGGTTCGAGCACCATTGCGACGGCCGGCTCTGTTGCGGTGGGCGCAAACGCCGTCGCCACGGCCGAGACGTCGGTTGCCGTCGGCGACAACGCCCAGGCGTCGGGCATCAACTCCACTGCGACCGGCGCAAATGCCGCTGCCGGCGGCGCCGGCGCTGCCGCGTACGGAAGCAACGCCGCAGCGACGGGCGACAACTCAGCCGCAATTGGCAATGCGGCTTTGGCGCAAGGCGCCAATTCGGTGGCCGCGGGAACTTACGCAACTGCAAACGGGGTGAATGCCATCGCAGTCGGTGCAAACTCGGGCGCCGGCGATAACGCGGTTGCAGTGGGTTCTGCTGCCGCCGCAAGGGCTAACTCGGTGGCTATCGGCACAAACGCGTCGGCGACCGCGGATAACAGCGTCGCGCTCGGCGCCGGATCGTCGGCCGCCATCGGCGCTCAAAGCGGCTATGCGGCTTTCGGCTTGTCGGCACCGCAAACATCGACCGGCGAAGTCAACGTCGGCGGCCGCACGATCAGCGGCGTTTCAGCCGGCGCGCTGGATACGGACGCGGTCAACGTCGCACAGTTGAAGGCGGTCAGTGACCAGGCAACAGCAGCGGCTGCAACGGCAACTACTACTGCCGACGGCGCAGTCAAATACGACCGCAATACGGACGGCTCGGTCAACCATGACAGCGTGACGCTCGAAGGCACAAGCGGCACCGTGCTCCACAACGTCGCAGCCGGCGTGGATACGACCGACGCAGTGAACGTAGGACAGCTCAACGATGCAATCGGTCAGGTTAACGCATCGGTTGGCGATGCAGTCAACAATGCGGTTGCGAGCGCGGTAAGCAATGCGGTCATCGACGCGAAGGACCCCTTGTTCAGCGCTGACGGTGATCGCAGCGTGGACGCGGCATCGGCAACCGGCACGCTTGCGGTTGCAGTAGGCGCGAAGGCAGTCGCAACGGGCGCTGGATCAGTCGCCATGGGCAATGGCGCTCAGGCTACAGCTGACAACGCAATGGCATTGGGTCAAAACGCACTCGCGAGCGGCACGGGTTCGGTTGCCGTGGGTAACGGCGCCCAGGCAACTGCGGCCAATTCAGTCGCCCTCGGACAGAGCTCTGTCGCGGATCGTGCGAACACAGTGTCGGTCGGTGCGGCAGGCAGCGAACGCCAGATCACGAACGTCGCGGCAGGCACGCAAGGCACTGATGCTGTCAACGTCAACCAGTTGAACCAAAGCGCAGGCAGCACGCTCAAGTCAGCCAACGACTACACCGACTCGAAGACGGAAGGCACGCGTCGCGACGCGTATGCGGGTACGGCGTCGGCCTTGGCAGTCGCGGGTTTGCCGCAAGCAGTACTGCCGGGCCGCGGCATGGTGGCAATTGGCGGCGGCACGTATGGCGGTCAATCCGCAGTCGCGGTCGGCGTATCGCAGCTCTCCGAGAACGGCATCTGGGCGTACAAGGTCAGCGGCACCACGAGCACGCGGGGCCAGTTTGGCGTCTCGGTTGGCGCGGGAATGCACTGGTAAGCCACAGCAGTCAATAAGAGGAAGTGTCGCGGGCATGCAAAACGCCCGCGACATCGAGTTAATGAAAACAACGGATCCGATCAAGAGATGAACTTCACCCTCCGCAATGCAGCGCGTGCACTTCCATTCGCAGCTGCGCTAGTCACAGCCCTTCTCATGTCTGCGTGCGGCACTGGCACTGGCAGTCGTCTTGCCAGCAACGGCGGTCAAGACCAGTTGGTATTTCCGGCTCCGGAATCAGCGTCGAATGTCGGCGGCAGCTATCCGCTTACCGAAACTTTGCGCAAGCTCAAGCCCGGCATGACGAAAAACCAGGTTGCCGGCCTTCTCGGTCGTCCGCAGTTCAACGAAGGGTTCTTCGGCGTTCGTGAGTGGGACTACGTGCTGAACGTCACGAACGACGCCGGCGCACCGCAGATGGTTTGTCAGCTCAAGGCCGTGTTCACCTCGCGCGACGAAGCTCGTAATTTCTATCGGAAATGCGGAGATAACGTGGAAACGCTCACCGGCGGCAAATGGCAAAAGTACGTGTTCACGCCCGTCAGCACAGAAGCCAGCGGGCCGGTAAGCGCCGAAGCCAATGTCTTGACGGCAGCACCGCTCAGTCTTGAAGTCGAAACGCCGGGCGATACGACGAAGTAATTTCGTGGAATCTGCAAAACGCGAGACCCGGCTATCCGTCAGGTCTCGCGTTTTTTTATCGGCTACCGTTGCATTGATTCCCACACCTTGTACAAGCGCTTGACCGATATCGGCATCGGCGTGCGCAGTTCCTGCGCGAACAGCGACACGCGCAATTCCTCCAGCAACCACCTGTACTCGCCCAATCGCGCATCGGCTACTCCGCCGCGTTGCGCAATAGCCCGCTGATAGTTTTGCAACAGCGGCGCAATCTCTGCCGACAATCGCGCGTCCCGCACCGCGTCCGCTTTCAATTTATCGATACGCAACGCCATTGCGTTCAGGTATCGCGGGAAATGGGATAACTGCGTGTAAGGCGTATCGATAATGAAGCGATTGCCAATCAGCGCGTTCAGTTGCGCAACCATATCCGCGTACGGCGCGCCAAACGATTTTGCCTGCGTCAGTTTTTTCGTCACCATTGCGTAGTCCGCAAGGATCTGGCCGGCGAGCCGTGCGATTTCCTGGGCCAGCAACGTCAAACGGCTTTTCCCTTGATCACGCCTTGCGTAGAAATCCGCGTCGTTATCAGGAAGCGGATCTTGCAGACACGCACGATCCAATGCCGTTTCGATGATCTGGCTCGCGAGTTCTTCCTGCGAACCTAGCGCCATGTACTGCAACGACATCTCGCGCAAACCGCCAAGATTGCGTTCGAGATAACGGATCGGCTCGCGCAACTGCAACGCGAACAAGCGCCGCAAACCCGCCCGATGAATCCGCGCCGCCTCCTCTGGCGAATCGAACACCTCAACGTCGCAATGTGTTCCCCGATCGACCAAAGCGGGGTAACCGAACAGCGTCTGCCCGCGTCGTCGAATTTCGAGCAGTTCAGGCAGCCTTCCGAAGTCCCACGTGGTGAGGTTTTCGTATAACGCGGTGCCTGAACTTCCACCTGAAGATTCCGACGCCGCCGCACTTCGCGTGACAGGCGCGGCCGCGTCGCTGCCAATGTCCAGCGTCGCACCCGCCGCGAGCTTCTGGAAATGCTGCTGCGCCTGGCCGCCGAGTTCCGAGCGTAATTGCGCGAGGTTACGACCCATCGCGAGTTGCCGCCCGTGTTCGTCGATGACCTTGAAGTTCATGAACAGATGCGCCGGCAACGATTCGAGCTTGAAGTCCGACGGTTTCATTGCGATTTGCGTCTGCTCGCGGATATCGGCGATCAGCGCTTCAAGCAACCCGCCCGCGCCGAACGTCTTGCCGCTGTGGCGCTCGACCACGCCCGCCGAAAACTCGGGCAACGGTACGAGATGGCGCCGAAGTTTTTGCGGCAACGACTTCAGCAGCAACTGCACTTTCTCTTTCAGCATGCCGCGCACGAGCCATTCTGAACGGCGGGCGTCGACCTGATTCAGGCCGAACAACGGGACGGTCAGCGTCACGCCATCGCGCGGAGATCCGGGCTCGAAGTGGTACGTCAGCGTCATTTCAATGCCGGCCATCGTCATCCGCTTGGGGAACAGGTCGGTCGTGATGCCGGCGGCTTCGTGGCGCATCAGGTCGTCGCGCGAGAGGAACAGCAGGCGCGACGTCCCTTCTTTTTTCTCTTCGTCCCGATACCAGCGCTCAAACGCCGCGCCCGAATAAATGCCCTTGGGAATCAGCGAATCGTAGAAACCGAAGATCAGTTCGTCATCGACAAGCACGTCCTGCCGACGCGATTTGTGCTCCAGTTGTTCAATATCCGCGAGCAACTTGCGGTTGTGCGCAAAAAACGGCAGCCGGGTTTCAAACTCGCCGTCGACCAGCGCGCCGCGAATGAACAATTCGCGTGCGCGTTCCGGATCTTGCTTGCCGAAACTCACGCGACGACGCGCATAGACCATGAGCCCATGCAAGGTCGCGCGCTCATAAGCGCTGACTTGCGCCGGCTTCTTTTCCCAATGCGGTTCGGAAATCGACTTGCGCAACAAATGCGCGCCAACTTGTTCGAGCCACTCGGGCTCGATCTTCGCGATGCATCGAGCATATAGCCGGCTCGTCTCGACGAGTTCGCCCGCCACGACCCAGCGCCCCGCTTTCTTCAACAACGCCGAGCCCGGCCACAAGTAAAACTTGATGCCGCGAGCGCCGAGGAAATAGGGCTCGTCATCGGCTTTCAGGCCGACGTTCCCGAGCAAACCCGTCAGCAATGCAAGGTGAATCTGCTCGAAGGTGGCTTCCGATTCGTTGAGCCGCCAGCCGTGTTCCCGCACGACGGTCAGCAATTGCGAATGCACGTCCCGCCATTCACGCAAACGCACGTGATTCAGGAAGTTCGCGCGGCAGGCATCGGTGAGTTGCTTGTTCGATTTCTTGTGCGTGATCGCGTCTTCGAACCACGCCCAGATTTTGGTCCATTGAAGGAATTCGGAGCGTTCATCGGCGAACTTCTTGTGCGCTAGATCGGCTTGCTCCTGCGCTTCGATGGGACGGTCGCGCGGGTCCTGAACGGACAGCGCGCTCGCGATGATCAGCACTTCGCGCAATGACTGATGGTCCCGCGCGGCCAGGATCATCCGGCCGACGCGCGGATCGAGCGGCAAACGCGCGAGTTCACGGCCGAGCGGCGTGAGCGTGTTGTCGTCATCGACGGCGCCGAGTTCGTTCAGCAACTGATAACCATCGGCAATCGCGCGGCCCGGCGGCGGCTCGAGAAACGGAAACGTTTCGATGGCCGTCAGATGCAGCGACTTCATCCGCAGGATCACCGACGCGAGCGACGAACGCAGGATTTCCGGATCGGTGAACCGCGTACGCAGCGCGTAATCATCCTCTTCGTAGAGACGGATGCAGACGCCGTCGGCCACGCGGCCGCAGCGGCCCGCGCGCTGATTTGCCGAGCTTTGCGAAATCGGTTCGATCTGCAACTGCTCTACTTTGTTTCTGTACGAGTAGCGTTTGATGCGCGCCAGGCCGGTATCGACAACATAACGAATGCCCGGCACGGTCAGCGACGTTTCCGCAACGTTCGTGGAAAGCACGATGCGCCGCGCGTTCGATGACTTGAACACACGCTCCTGCTCCGCCGCAGAAAGCCGCGCGAACAGCGGCAGGATTTCCGTATGCGGCGGATGGTGCTTGCGCAGCGCCTCGGCGGCCTCGCGGATTTCGCGCTCGCCGGGCAGGAATACAAGGACGTCGCCGGGACCTTCGCGGCAGAGTTCGTCAACGGCGTCCACGATGGCTTCCATCAGGTCGCGATCGTTTTCACGCTGGTTTTTCGGGCGGTCTTTCTGAGGCGTGGCTGCGCTCGGGCTGTTTGTCCCCTGCGCCGACTTCACCGCAGCGCTCGTCTCCTCGACCGGCCGATACCGCACTTCAACCGGATACAGGCGCCCGCTCACCTCGATCACCGGTGCGGGTTTTTCATCGCTGCCGAAGTGACGGGCGAAGCGATCGGCATCGATGGTCGCCGACGTCACGATCACCTTCAGATCAGGCCGCCGCGGCAGGATTTCACGCAGATAGCCGAGCAGGAAATCGATGTTCAGGCTGCGCTCGTGCGCTTCGTCGATGATGATCGTGTCGTACGCGGCGAGCAGCGGATCGGTCTGCGTTTCGGCAAGCAAGATGCCGTCCGTCATCAGTTTCACTGATGCGCCAGGGGACAGGTTGTCCGTGAAGCGAACCTTGTAACCCACGACCTCGCCGAACGGAGTGCCGAGTTCTTCGGCAATCCGGCGTCCCGTCGCCGATGCCGCGATCCGCCGCGGCTGCGTGTGTCCGATAAGACCCGATCCGCCTGCACCGAGGCCACGGCCCAGCGCCAGACAGATTTTCGGGAGCTGGGTGGTTTTGCCGGAGCCGGTTTCGCCGCTGACGATAACCACCTGATTCGACTGGATCGCTGCAGCGATCTCATCGCGCCGGGCGGAAACTGGCAGCGTCTCGGGAAAATGAATCGGCGGAATCGGGTTCGGTGCGATCACCCGGGCCGGGCGCGCGGCGTGACGCGCCGGATCGCGCTCGGCGCGCGTGCGGCGCGGGATGTCATCGGGCTTGCGCGGTTGTTTGTCGTCCGGTTTGACACGGTCGCGTACGCTGTCTGGCGCCGAGTGTGGCTGCGGCGCGGCATCACGCCGACCGCCGTTGCGTGTCGCTTCGCGCTCCAAATCGGGCTTTGCCAACGCTTCTGCGGGCGCGCGCGGCGCATTGGCGCGAGGCGCATCGGCGCGCGGCTCGGGTGCGCGAGGCGCAGGTCCCGGCTCAGGACGCCTCTCCTGCGGCGCCGCCGACTTTTCGACGGCGGCGGCTTTTGGAGACTTTTGCGCACGCTCGACGGAAGACGGCTGTGCGCCAATGGTCACGGAAACACCGGCGACCTTGTGAGTCTTATGTTCGGGACGACGCACAACTTGCTTGTCCGATGGCACTGGCTTCGCAGTTGGCGGAGCGGGAGGTGCGGGAGGCGCAGTAAAAGGAGGCAGCACCGCTTTTTTTACTGCTTGTTCTTTAGGCTGTGTCTTCACGTCGCGGGCGGTGACGGCAACATCATCGGGCGCGGCCGATTTATCGGACGATCCGACCAATGAGGCCAGCACGGCCAAACCGCCCCGAATCTCCTTGCGCTGCGCGGACGAAGCGGAAGAATCCGGGGCAACGCCAGGCGAATTCGCGGCACCTTTGGCAACATTTTTTTTCGGAGCGGGTTGAGTAGCCATCCGTCCCGAACCCGACCCCGAGCCAGGACCGCTCGGCGCACCCCCTGATCCGCCCGAAAACCGCCGCGCAGCCGCTTCCTTCTTGCGGTTCACGCCTTCATCGGCTGAATCATCCGGGTCGTTTTCGCCATCGCTTTCGCGCGCCGCGGCGTCGCGCAGCAGGGCTTCACGCAGCTTTTTCAACTGCTCCTGGGGGTCAAGCTTGTCCGCATCGGCGGGACGTTTAAAAGCATTCGGCATAGTGCAGCATTATAATCCCGGCATGAATACTCAGACCGACCTCCCCGCCGCGCAGCCGCCGGTTTCCGCCGAGCCAGAAGCGCCTGATCAACACGCCCAGTTTGTCGACTGGATGCGTTCCGTCGCCCCTTATATCCACGCGTTCCGAAACAAGACCTTCGTGGTCGCGTTCGGCGGCGAGCTGGTGCAGGAAGGCAGGCTGAACGCACTCGTCCAGGACGTCGGGTTGTTGCACGCCATGGGTATTCACGTCGTGCTCGTGCACGGATCGCGACCCCAGGTAGAAGAGCAGTTGAATCTGCACGGGGTGGAGTCGGAGTTTTCGCACGGCTTGCGCATCACCGACGCCCGCGCGCTCGAATCCGCGAAGGAAGCCGCCGGCGAAGTGCGCCTGGACATTGAAGCGGCGATCAGCCAGGGCTTGCCCAACACGCCGATGGCGCACGCGCACATCAGCGTGGTATCGGGCAATTTCGTGACGGCGCGTCCAGTCGGCATTCTGGATGGCGTCGATTTCCAGCACACCGGCGTGGTCCGCAAGATCGACGGCGATTCGATTCGCCACTCGCTCACCAGCAACAAGCTGGTCCTGCTCTCCCCGCTCGGATTCTCGCCAACGGGCGAAGCGTTCAATCTATCGATGGAAGATGTCGCTTCGGCGGCGGCGATCGCGTTGCGTGCCGACAAGATCATTTTCCTGACCGAAACACCGGGCCTCGTCGATGAAAACGGCGAACTCGTGCGCGAAATGTCGCTCGATGACGCTTATCGTTTGCACGAAAGCGGCGAACTGCAGGGCGACGCGGCGTTTTACCTCAAGCACACCATTCGTGCGTGCCGCGGCGGCGTGGCGCGCGCGCACATCATCCCTTACGCGCTCGACGGCAGCGTCCTGCTGGAATTGTTCCTGCACGACGGCGTCGGCACCATGATCTCGTACGAGAATCTGGAAAGCCTGCGGGAAGCCACGCCGGATGACGTCGGCGGGATCCTGACGCTGATCGAGCCGCTGGAAATGGACGGCACGCTGGTGCGGCGTGGCCGGCACCAGATTGAACGCGATATCGATCATTTTTCGGTGATCGAGCACGATGGCGTGCTGTTTGGCTGCGTGGCTCTGTATCCGTACACGCAGGAACGTATCGGCGAAATGGCTTGCCTGACCGTCTCGCCGGAAGCACAAGGCGCGGGCGACGGCGAACGGCTGCTCAAGCGCGTGGAACAACGCGCGCGCGCTCGCGGCCTCACGCATATTTTCGTGCTGACCACGCGCACGGAGCACTGGTTTCTCAAGCGCGGTTTCGTGAAGGTGACCGTGGACGACCTGCCTGAAGACCGGCGCCGCCTTTATAACTGGCAGCGCAAATCGCTCGTGCTGATGAAGCAGCTTTAAGCACTCCATTTACACACGCTTCGATCCGGTCGCCGCGCAACCCATGCGCCGCCTGAACGAATCGTCCAGATAACCCGCTACAGGAGAATGACAGATGGCCCGAATGGTTCAATGCGCAAAACTCGGCAAGGAAGCCGAAGGACTCGACTTCCCCCCGCTGCCGGGCGAACTCGGCAAGCGGATTTATGAAACGGTATCGAAGGAAGCCTGGCAAGGCTGGCTCAAGCAGCAAACCATGCTGATCAACGAAAACCGCCTGAACATGGCCGATCCGCGGGCGCGTCAGTACCTGCTCAAGCAGACGGAAAAGTACTTCTTCGGTGAAGGCGCGGACACCGCTCAAGGCTATGTTCCGCCAGCGCAAAGCTGAGACGGGACTACCGTTCGGCTTAGAAGAGCCGGTCTTCCAAAGACCGGCTTTTTCGTTTCCACCATGCACCAGATAGAACGCCCCAAATGCCGCGCGAGGGCAGGCGGTTTGCGCATCGTCTTGCATCGTGCTATCATCTCCTTCTTTCCAATAGCAATTCAAAGTCAATTTCTCACGACTGAACTAGACGCAAAGAGCCTTCCGAGTAGCTGAGCCCTTTGCCCCAAGCGTCATTTAAGAGATACCGGCGAGTGATTGTCGAGGCTTCCACGGGTCATGGTCTGTCCGTGGATGCTGTTCCCAAGCCTCTTCCGTCCGTGACACAGCAAAGCCGTACCGCCGCGCATCATGCGCCGCGTCTGAACGGGTTTCGTTGCGTCCAGCCATCAATTCAAGCAGTACCCACGAAGTGCCATTTCGCGACCATCGTTGCGAGGCATAGGCTTTGCTCTGAGCATTCCGACGCGTTCGGTGTGCGACCAGCCTTCGGCTTCTTCATGAACTGACGCCTCGCCTCGTCGCGAAACTGCACTTTCCCCGGCAACGTGCGCATAGCGCACCCGCCGATCCGTCCCCCAATGGATCGGCGACACACCTGGAGCTTCTCTTCATGGCAACACCGAACGACGGCCTCTGGCGACAACCCCAACCCGAGAAAGACCTGTCGCTTGCCGATATCACCATCGTCGATAAGGGCCTCCTCAAGCGCGCCGTCGGCGCCATGGCGATCGGCAATGCGATGGAATGGTTCGATTTCGGCGTGTACAGCTACATCGCGGTGACGCTCGGCAAGGTGTTCTTTCCTTCAAGCAATCCCGGCGCGCAATTGATCGCCACGTTCGGCACGTTCGCTGCGGCATTCCTCGTGCGTCCGATCGGCGGCATGGTGTTCGGGCCGCTGGGCGACCGCATCGGCCGCAAGCGCGTGCTCGCGATGACGATGATCATGATGGCCATTGGGACGTTCTGTATCGGCTTGATTCCTGATTACGGCACCATCGGCATCTTCGCGCCCATTCTTTTGCTGGCTGCTCGCCTGCTGCAGGGCTTTTCGACCGGCGGCGAATACGGCGGCGCGGCGACCTTCATCGCGGAATTTGCGCCGGATAAACGGCGCGGGTTCCTTGGCAGCTTCCTGGAATTCGGCACCCTCGTGGGTTACGTGCTCGGCGCGGGCTGCGTTGCGGTCCTGACCGCGACCATGTCGGAGCAATCGCTGCTTTCATGGGGCTGGCGTATCCCGTTCCTGATCGCCGGACCGCTTGGTCTGATCGGCTTGTACATCCGTCTGAAGCTCGAAGAAACGCCTGCGTTCCAGCGTGAAGCCGACAAGCGCGAGACCGAAGCGCACAGCACGCCGAAGGATCAGTTTCGCGACATGCTCGTGAAGAACTGGAAGCCGATGCTGCAATGCGTGGGACTCGTGCTGATCTTCAACGTCACTGACTACATGGCGCTGTCTTATCTGCCGAGTTATCTTTCCGCCACGCTCAAGTTCAACGAAACGCATGGGCTGTTCGTCGTGTTGATCGTGATGGTGCTGATGATGCCGATGACGCTTTTCGCCGGCCATCTCTCCGACAAGATTGGCCGCAAGCCGGTGCTGCTGTTTGGGTGCGTCGGACTTCTGGTGCTGTCCATGCCCGCGCTCACGCTGATCCGCATGGGCAACGTGATGCCGATTTTCAGCGGCATGCTGATCCTCGGCGTGTTGCTGTCGTGCTTCACCGGCGCGATGCCTTCCGCATTGCCTGCGTTGTTCCCGACCAAGATCCGCTATGGCGCGCTCGCAATCGGCTTCAATGTTTCGGTTTCGCTGTTCGGCGGTACGACCCCGCTCGTGACGGCGTGGCTGGTTTCATCGACGGGAAATCTGATGATGCCCGCGTACTACCTGATGGGTGCGTCGTTGATCGGAATCGTTTCGGTGATCGCGCTGCATGAGACCGCGAGGAAGCCGCTGAAGGGCTCGCCGCCGTCGGTCGGTTCGCGCTCGGAAGCCCATGCTGTGTTGCGCGGCGCAAAGCAGGCTGCAGAGATGGATGAGCGTTTGCCGGATGCAACCGCTCACGCCTGATCGGGGCTGATCCACGCCAGCTAAGACAAAGAGGCCGTTCCTGGTTGGGAACGGCCTCTTTTTATTCCGATGGCTTCACTCGACCAGCGTCACGATCTCCACTTTCACCTCGCCGCTTTCGATGACCATGATCCCAAGCGTTATTGGCAATTTGAAGCGGCGTGGTCCGGCGCTCCCGGGGTTGACGAATAGCGTCGCACCGCGACGCTCGACCAGCGGCTTGTGCGAATGGCCCGTGATGACGACATCGACACCGTCGAGCCGTCGCGGGACATCCGCTATATCGTGCACGACATGAATCGATGTCTCGCCCAAACGCAGCGTCACCGCTTCGGGAAGGTCATCGATCTGCACGCCCGAATCATTGTTGCCGCGCACTGCGGTGACGGGTGCAAGCGCGTTGAGCGCGTCCAGCACGGCAGGGTTGCAGATGTCGCCCGCGTGAATGATGTGCTCGCAGCTTTGCAGCGCGTGAAGCGCTTCGGGGCGCACGAGGTTGTGGGTATCGGAGATTACGCCGACGCGTATCGCATTTGATGACATGGGCTTCGCTCTCAGGACTTCATGCCCGAAGCGTAGCACCGTTCATGCTGGCAGGAGCCGCTCTTACGGCTCCTCGGTCATCAGCACTTTTTCCACACGGCGATCGGGCACGAGCCAGACGACAGCGACGATCGCGTACAGGGCGGCAGCGATCCAGGGTTCCCAAAAGGACGCGGCAATCGCGATGAGGTAGAGGACCACCGAGAGCTTGCCTTTGAAGTCCGCCCCGATCGCACGCTCGAGCATGGAGTTGGCGCCGTGCAAGCCGATCAGCGTGCGCGTGAGGATATACCACGCGACTGCCGTCATGAAGAGATCGAAGCCGTAGAGTGCGGTCGGCCAGGACGCAAGGTGGTTTTCACCCATCCAGTTGGTAGTGAACGGAAACAGCGACAACCAGAACAACACGTGCAGGTTTGCCCACAGCACGCTGCCGTTGACGCGTTTTGCCGCATGCATCAGGTGATGATGATTGTTCCAGTAGATCCCGACGTAGACGAAGCTCAGGACATAAGCGCAGAAAACAGGGATCAACGTGCCTAGCGCGGCAAGGTCGGCGCCGTGCGGCACCTTGAGTTCCAGCACCATGATCGTGATGATGATGGCGATCACGCCGTCGCTGAACGCTTCGATCCGGTTCGTACCCATCTTCGCCCTCTCCCGTTACACGACTTGAACCGACCTGGACACGCAGCATGGCTGCATGGCGCCGCAACTGCGCGCTGCAAATTATGCGTGAGCGGCACAGTGTTGTCGATTTGGTGTGAACGAGGGAAAGGTGGGGGTATTTATCCAGGCATCGATGTATGAAGCCACTGGAGCAACTGCAAGCCGGCACCGGCCGCGATGATCGACAAGCCGATCCCGAGCCGCGTGCGCTCCCGCCATGCGCCGATAGAAACGTTTTTCATGATCGTCTCCTGAAATCTTTTGAGCTATCCAATGACCGAAGAGGCGCCGGGTTCCGCATGACCCCACATGCGAGAACCGGCGCCGCCCGCTTCACCCACCCCAAGTTCTTTAACGCTCAGACGAACGCGCTGCTCATGTGCAGCGTGCCGTTGACACCGGCCGGGAAGAACCCGCCCTGCGTCACTGCACCCTTGTTCAGGTACACGATATTCAGGACATCGTCATAACTGCGGCTGAATGCAAGACCGTTGGCATCGAGCGGCACGATGTTCGAGCTTCCCGCCGTTGCGCCGGTGATGCCCTGGTCTACATCTGTCGAGCTATCGAGCGAATCGCGGGCGTCGGAGATCTGTTGCACGGTCGTATAGATAGAAGGCGTCGTCATGCCGCGCGAGAACAGCACTGTGCGAACCAGACCTGCGTGGTAAGCCTCGGCCGCGAGAATGCCGGCTGCCGCTTCCAGGTACGTCTTGTTCGTGATCAGCGGCGACGCACCTTTGTACGCCGTTACGCCGACATCTTCGAAGATGAACGCGCCGATCAGGAAGTTCGTCGGGCTCGAGTACGGATTGAAGACCTGGCCCGGGCCGATCACGCCGGCTGCTTGCGCCGCGATTGAGAATGCCCCCGTCGCGCTCGTGCCGCCTACGTCAAGCGCCGGCATTGCGACCGCGGAGGCGCCGAGTGCCGTGCGCAAAAAGGTAACGTGCTCGAGCTCGTCACGCGCGATTTCAGCGGCGTAGGCGCCGACCAGCGGGTCGCCGGTGAAGTCGACCTTCTGCCCCGGGATGACCGTGCCGGGCGTGCCCGCGCCGCTCATCAGGTTGGCCGGCAGCCCTGCGCCCGTCACGGCGTAGGCGTAGAAGCTTGCTTCGAGGTATTCGAGGTTGAGCGCGAAGTTGAGAATGTCCGCATCGCTCGGGCCTGTCTGAGCGTTGGCATTGTCGCCTGAACTGCCGCCGCATGCGCCGAGTATCGTGCCGCCGACGAGCCCCAATCCCAGCCCGCCTGCGCTCCTGAAGAACTGCCGGCGTTTGGCCAACTTATTGGCGCGGCGTTCGAGGATATCGAGGATCGCAATTTCTTCTGCCATGACTATCTCCTTTCCTGCATATTGAGTAATTAACCGTACGGCGCCATTCGAAGTGCACAGCCGAGTTAAAGCAGCGGCTGCACCTTGCAACAAGGAGCCGTGATGCATGAGACATGAGGATGAGGTAATGAAGACAGGCCGGAGCGATGAAGCCCTGATGCCATCAGGACGGCTGATCTTCACGTAGCTAAATACGCGGGCCTGAGATGAAACGGATGCACCCGGTCGCGAATATATTTCTGTTTCTTTCCGGTAGCGACATGGACGTGTGCGCGGGCAGTTGTCTTTGCTGCAATGCGCAACGTAGATAAACGCGTTTATCGATGTGCAAATACGGCGCGCCAGAGGCCCACTCGATGACCGGAGTTCGTGACGTTGACGGCACTGCGGATTGGCCCTCCGCCCTTCCGATGGTAGAATGCCGTCCGCCTGGCGGGGTGATGAAATTGGTAAACATAGCGGACTTAAAATCCGCCGCCTAACGGCTTGCCGGTTCAAGTCCGGTCCCCGCTACCAGCACCCGATACGGCTTTGGAAAGACGGGCGGACGCCACTGCCGCCTGTGCCTGCTATCGTTTCCGGGCGATTCTGCCAATGCCCGCCGACTGAAGTAGACTGCGCGTCTCATCGAGCGTCTCTATTAGCGCGAGCCCACATGAAACATCGAAGCCTCTACACGGTTGCCGCTGCCGCCGTTCTCGCCTGTACCGCCGGATGCACGACGGGGTATCAGAACGCCCAGCAATGCAAGGCGAAGATGGTCGAGACCTATCCCGCTTCCAGCCCGAAGCTCGACTATGAGATTCCGCGTGTTTCCTATCGCGGGACGCGCGTGGTAGTGGAAGGCACTTACATTCTGAGAGTTGCGCCAGCGGGCGCGACACCGATCAAGACCACGAAAACCCCTGTGCCGGCCGCGGTGGAATGCACCTTTGACGGCGATCAGATGCACACATTCCAGTGGCTCGCGCCGGCCACGCTCGCCGCGAAATATCCCTTGAAGCCGGATCAGGCCGACACGGATTGACGCCGTTCCCGGACGCGCTCAGTCCCGGGCGCGCGCATAAAGATGCAGCGCGTCGAGCACGCGGTCGAATTCCAGGGATTTATCGAAGAAATGGCGCACGCCGTATTGCAGGCAGCGCTCGCGGTAGGCCGGCAACGCATGGTTGGTCAGAACAGCTGCGAAGGTTGAATCCGTGATGCCGGTGCGTTGCAAGTAAGAAAGAACCTCGATGCCCGAGCCGCTCTTCAACTGCAAGTCGACGATCACCGCGTCGAATGCCGCCGAAGCCAGCAGCGCAATCGCGCCTTCAGGCGTATCGGCCCAGGCACTCACTTTCAGCTCGCCGGACGCATCGATGGCCTCCACGAGGCTGCGCCGGATCAACGGCGAATCCTCGATCAGCAACACGCTCAGCGGCCGCTTCTGTGCAAGCCTGGTTTCATCGGCGATCGTTTGTTGGCCCACGGCGGGCATCCTCCTGCTTCCTACTCGATCAATCCGTTCTTGATCGCGTAATACGTAAGATCGGCGTTATTCGCGAGGCGCATTTTTTCGAGAACGCGCGCGCGGTACGTGCTGATCGTCTTCACCGACAAATGCAGCTCATCCGCGATTTCAGTCGGCAGTTGTCCGCCGGCAAGCTTGCAAAAAATCTGGAACTCGCGCTCCGATAAGGCTTCGTGTGGCCGCTCCGCAGCGGGCTTTTCGAGCTTGTCCGCGAGTGCATCGGCGATGAATTCCGATAAGTACCGGTGCCCGCGCGCGACCGTGCGAATGGCGCGCACGATTTCGTCGGGTGCAGCATCCTTGTTCAGATAACCATTGGCGCCGGCGCGCAGCAGGTTGATGGCGTACTGGCTCTCCGGATAGCCCGAAAGCATCAGCACACCCTGCTCCGGGCGAATCTGCTTGATCACGCGCAGCGTGTCTATGCCGTTTTTATCCGGCATCGCAATGTCCAGCAGCACCACATCGAACGCGCTCTCACGCACGAGCGCGATAGTCTCGTCCCCGGTGGACGCTTCGCCTGCCACTTCCATGTCGGGTTCGTCGGCAACGAATTGCCGAAACCCGCTTCGCACGATTGCGTGATCGTCCGCTATCAACACTCGAATCATCTGCGCTGCCCGCGGCCGTTTTATATTTGAACCATTGTACTGACGGCGCGCGGCGGAAATCATTCCGCCGCGCGCCGTCTTTCGCTTTCAGTCGTCCGTTACTTCAACGCCCTGTCAACCGTCGAGGCCGTCGAGCAGGTCGGCCATGTCGTCGGCGTGTTCTTCTTCGACTGCCAGAATCTCCTCGAAGATACGGCGCGTGGTGACATCCTTCTCGCCGAGATACCGGATGATTTCCCGATACGTATCAATGGCGATGCGCTCGGCGATCAAATTCTCACGAATCATGTCGATAAGGTTGCCGCCTTCCTTGTATTCCGAATGCGAACGCGACGCCAGGCTGTCCGGCGCGAAATTCGGCTCGCCACCCAACTGGACGATGCGTTCGGCGAGGGTATCGGCGTGTTCCTGCTCTTCCGTCGCATGTTCGGCGAACTCGCTCGCGACGGCTTCCGAATGGATGCCCTTCGCCATGAAGTAGTGACGCTTGTAGCGCAGCGTGCACACGATCTCGGTCGCGAGCGCGTCGTTCAGCAGCTTCAGCACGACATCCTTGTCAGCGCCATAGCTGGCCGTGAGAGGGCCGTCGTCCATGTGTTGACGTGCGTCGGCGCGAATCTTTTCCACATCCAGCACAAATGGATCGGACTTCTGACCTGCCTCGTTAGGTTGGACCGGTGCAGCTTTTACAGCAGACGATTTCGACATTGATGTGCTCCAGATTTGGGGTTCTAATTTCAGCGATTGGACGGGATCCGGACGCGTGCCGGGATGAATAACGGCTTGGGCGGCGCGTCTACGGTCGCTGTGTTTATCGCACGCATACGGCGTGCCCGGTCGTCATGTCCGGAACACACCCAGCAGTAAGGTCACGACAAACACCACGAGAAAAATGTAAAAGAGAATCTTTGCGATCTCGGCGGCGCCAACAGCAATCCCCGTGAAACCGAACACCGCGGCAATGATCGCAATGACGAAGAAAATGACGGCGTAGTGAAGCATGGTGACCTCTCCGTCCGATGGAGCGTTCCGGGCGTCGGGTTCGCAAAGTCGGCTTCGTTGAATCCCTTTGCGACCCACCGGCCGCGTCGAAGAAACGAGCGGGCGCTAGTCGACTATTTTCTTCGTCACTACAAAGCCGAGCACGAGGAACACCACGCAGACGATCAGGAACAGCACGAACAGGAACTTGGCAATCCCGGCCGCACCCGCTGCAACGCCGGTGAAGCCGAGCAGACCGGCAACGACGGCGATAATCGCGAAAAACAATGCCCACTTCAACATGATCGGTTCCCATAGAGTTGGTCTTGATGACCGGATGGTAGCGGCGAGTCGGCCGGCTTCCATCTGGATGCTGGCCGGTTTTGCTGTAGGACGGCGCCGACAAACGCTTTCAAATGTCTTGGGTTGCTGTGTTTCGTAATGATTCAGCGGACCCGACCGACTCGGAAAGCTACACTGGCTACATAAAAACCCGGCGATCCTTATGACTTCCTCTTTGCACGACGGCAGCAAGGCGGCCCCGGCCCCAAGCTTCGCGCGCCATGCAGCCCGGCTGAACGCGCGCATCAACGGCTGGATGCGCCGTTGGAGCTGGGCCGTCGCGATGACCGTGGCCATCGTGATCACGGTTGGCGGTCTCGTGATCCTCGAGTCCGGCCGCATGCGCATCGCCGCGGAGTACGAGACCGCGCTCGAGGCCAAAGGCGCGACCACCTTGTTGACGGCGCTAAACGGTGACATTGCGTCACTCACCGCCGACGAGCGCGCATTCCATTCCGCGCCGGACGCCGCGACTCTCGTGGACTACAACGCTGCGGCGGCCCGCATACGCAACTCGGTGGCATTGCTGGACGCCTATTACCGTCGCAAGGCCGACGATACTGCGCTTACCAGTTTCCGGCAGCTCAGCACCATCCTCGATGCACGCATCAACGCCGGCCTGAACGCGCAGGCCGCCTCCACCTCGGACACGCTCGACACCACCCTCGCCCTGTTGCGCCTCAACGAGGAAAATCGCGCACAATCCGCGCTCGATGCAAGCCGCGCCGACCAGCGCATTTCCACGTTTTGCGTGGGCGCGTTGTGTGCGCTCAACATCGTGTTGTTCTTGCTTCTGTTTCGCAACCTCGGCATCCAGCTCGACAAGCAGGACCGCGTGCAGCAGAAACTCATCACGCAACAGGAAGAGCTTGACCAGCTCGTCTTCGAGCGCACGCGCCAACTCGAAGCGCTCGCGTGGCATCTGCAATCGGTAAGTGAAAACGAGAAGACGGAACTCGCCCGCGAACTTCACGACGAACTCGGCTCGATTCTTACGGCAAGCAAAATGGATGTTGCCTGGGTCAACAACAAGCTGAAAAGCGTGGAACCCGCAATGGCCGAAAAACTCGGCCGCGCCTTGGCCAACCTGGATCAGGGTATAGCGCTGAAGCGGCGGATCATCGAAGACATGCGCCCGACCGTGCTCGCGAACTTCGGGCTTGTCACGGCGCTTCGCACCCTTGCCGACGAGACCGCGCAACGCACCGGCTGGACGCTCGACCTCGCGTTGCCTGAAGACGACATCAAGCTGGGCGAGGAAGTGGAGATCGCGTTGTTCCGCGTCGCGCAGGAGTCGCTCACGAATGCCGCAAAGTACGCGCGGGCAACGCGGGTATCGATTGCATTGGCGCTCGACGATGAGCGCGTGTCCATGCATGTCGCCGATGACGGCGTCGGCATCCGGCCGGAGGATCTGCTGCGCACGCATACGCACGGGCTTCTCGGCATGCGGCAGCGGGTGAGCGCGCGCGGCGGGCGCATCGAGATCGAGCGGCGAGAACCGCATGGCACCGATATCCGCGTGACCATGCCCCGCGTACGCAACTTTACGGCGTGACATTGGCTGTTTGAGTCATGTAGGACAGCGCCGACACAAGTTGCAGAGCTGGCCTACACGATAAAAACATCCGCACCTACAGCCTGCGGACGGCCAATTTTTTAAGATTCTTTAGACCGGTGTGGTCGATCGAAACGAAGCCGCCAATCATGATTCAGGCGATGACGTTTTAAGGGTCGCTCGTACCAAAGCCACGATGTGTTAGCTGATACGCTGAATGGCCGGGATTCGGACTTCGGGCAAGGTTTTTCGGCTTATCGACAATAGGCCAGTTGCCCATATCAATTGCAGCATACTCAAGGGGAATTGCTCATGACTCGACTCATCGCTTTGCTGTTGATCGCAGGAACCGCAGCACTCGCAGGTTGCAACACGACGGCGGGCGCCGGCCAGGATATTTCGAAGGCGGGCAACGCGCTCACGAACTCGGCCGACAAGCACGGCGCGGAATAATTTGAACGAACCGCGGCGCGTAATTGATTCAGCGCGCCGGGAACGCGATGCATATGTGAAAAAAGAGCCTCTTCGGAGGCTCTTTTTTCGTCTTGCGCTCGAACCTCAAACCAGCCCGCGCCGCTTGTAATCGAACCAGAACGACAACCCCACGCTCGCCAGGATGATCAGCGTCGCCATGACGGTCCACTTCGTGATCACTTCTCCCAGGAAGAGCGCGCCGATCACCACGGCCACGACCGGATTCACGTACATGCAACTGCTCGCGATAATCGGGCTCGTGTGACGGATCAGGTATGCGTAAGCCACGTAGGCAGCCATCGAACCGACGAGCATGAGGTAGAGATACGACAGGAACGGCGTGAACGCCATGCTCACGATGCGCTCGCCAGATACCCACGCCACGATGGTCGCCATCAGCCCGCCCAGGCCGATCTGCAAGGCAGTCGATACCAGCAGATCGGAAGGCAGCTTGAGACGGCTCGCGAGATGAGAGCCGCCGGCCCAGAAGACCGCGCCGCAAAGAATAGCCAGGCTGCCTGCCGTGGAACCGGATGACGGATCGCCATGATTGAGCAATGCAATGCCGACCAGCCCGAGCCCGACCGCGACCCATTCTCCCTTCGCCACCTTGCGCCCCGCAATGGCGGCGATGACCGTAGCAAACAGCGGCACGGTCGCGACCATCACGGCGGCCGTTCCGGTTTCGACCGTACGCATGCCGAACGCGAGCATCCCGCTCGATAAACCCACAAGCAACGTTCCGACCAGCGCCGCGTTGCGGACTTCGGCGGCTTTCGGCCAGACCGGATTGCGCCGCGCCGCAAAAATGAACAAGCCGATGCCGGCGAACAGATTGCGCAATCCGGAAAGCATCAGCGGAGGAAAGGCTTCCAGCGACAAGTGCACGGCCATGTAGGTGGAGCCCCAGACCAGATAGACCACGAACAGCGCGAGCGCAATGCGCCCGCCTCTCGTTGCTGGAAGCCGGAAGGGGAAGTAGCCGGGCAGGTTGAACGGACGGCGCTGAGGCGGCGCCGTTTCAGGCGAAAAAGCGTCTGGTTGCGTCGCGCCCGTCTCCTGGGTATCGGCGGTGGACTGCGGAAACGGCAACACGTCCGCCGAAGTCTGCGTCGCGGGCGGAATGTACTGCGAAGAAGACGAAGAAGCAGGTGTCGATGAAGACTGCGGCGGCGGCAACGACGTGGACATCCGTTACTCCGCGCCGCTGGCAGTATCGGCAGGCCGTGCGGCCCAATCCGAAGAAATGCTCGGAACCGCCGGCATCGATCCGGCCGGAAGGAACCGGCGACCCGATGAACGGCGCGCATGCCGCTCGAATATCGCGGCAAAACGGGCAAGGCAGAACAACATGTCGGAAGCAGCAAAAAAGGGTCGGGCATCACCATGCCGAAGCTCGGAATCGGCTCGAAAGCCGGCACGAACCGCCGCGCGCTTGAGGTGACACCGGGCAGCACGAAAATATTCGGGGCGCATCCGGGAAAACACCATGACAGCACGCAGTGGTCGCCATTATGCAGTAAGCGCCGCGCGCTTTCGCGAGATCGTTACAGATGGTTGCCAACACGCTACGCCGGGGTGTATTGTTGCGGCTGCTAACGCGGGGGTCCTGCGCTGCACATCGCAATCTGTCTGTCGGGATTGTCCGTGTGTCGCGGGTGAGAAATACCCTTTGAACCTGATCTGGATAATGCCAGCGCAGGGAAGCGTTCGGATTTTGCCGCGCCGGGGTCTTTCTCTTTCTTCTCGCGCATCCTCGCCAAATCCGCCGCCTTCTCTCTCTGCTTTTTCGTCGGTCTCCCGTTGCTAGCGTTTGGCTCAGCCGACTGTGTGCGTGCTTTCGATCGTCCTGCGATCGTCTTGCGAATTTCTTGTACGCGCGCCAGCCGGCTGGGAACACCGTCCCCATAGCAACCATCTGCATGGGACCGGACTGAGCGCCCAAGCGCCCAGTCCGGTCGACACAGGAGAAACCGCATGAACGCCAACCCGAAATTCCTGTCTGCTGACGCCGTCGTCGACGCCGCCGCCATCGCCCCGCTGCCCAATTCGCGCAAGATCTACGTGACGGGCTCGCGTCCCGACATCCGCGTGCCGATGCGCGAAATCACGCAATCCGACACGAACGAAAGTTTCGGCAGCGAGAAAAACCCGCCGGTGTATGTCTACGATACCTCCGGCGCTTACTCCGATCCGGAGGCCAGCATCGATATCCGTTCGGGCCTGCCGGCGTTGCGCCAGGCGTGGATAGAAGAACGCGGCGATACCGAATCGCTCAGCGGCCTCTCCAGCGATTTCGGCCGCGAACGCGCCGCCGATCCTGCCACCGCGGACTTGCGTTTCAAGGGTTTGCACCGCACGCCGCGCCGTGCGGTAGCGGGCAAGAACGTCTCGCAGATGCACTACGCTCGACAGGGCATCATCACGCCGGAAATGGAGTTCGTCGCGATCCGCGAGAACCAGCGCCGCGCGGAATATCTTGAATCGCTGAGGACAAGCGGTCCGAACGGTGAAAAGCTCGCGGCAATGATGGGCCGGCAGCATCCAGGGCAGGCTTTCGGCGCCAAGGCGTTCGGCGAAGGTGCGCCGAAGGAAATCACGGCCGAATTCGTGCGCGAGGAGATCGCCCGCGGCCGCGCGATCATCCCGAACAACATCAACCACCCGGAAAGCGAGCCGATGATCATCGGGCGGAATTTCCTGGTGAAGATCAACGCGAACATCGGCAATTCGGCGGTGACATCATCGATTGGCGAGGAAGTCGACAAGATGACGTGGTCGATCCGCTGGGGCGGCGACACGGTCATGGATCTCTCGACCGGCAAGCACATTCATGAAACGCGGGAATGGATCATCCGCAATAGCCCGGTGCCGATCGGCACGGTGCCGATCTATCAGGCGCTGGAAAAAGTGAACGGCAAGGCCGAAGACCTGACGTGGGAAATTTTCCGCGACACGCTGATCGAACAGGCCGAACAGGGCGTCGACTATTTCACGATTCACGCGGGCGTCTTGCTGCGCTACGTGCCGATGACCGCGAACCGCATGACCGGCATCGTCTCGCGCGGCGGCTCGATCATGGCGAAATGGTGTCTCGCGCATCACAAGGAGAGCTTTCTCTACGAGCACTTCGAGGACATCTGCGAAATCATGAAGGCCTACGACGTCAGCTTCTCGCTCGGCGATGGCCTGCGCCCCGGGTCCATCTACGACGCCAACGACGAAGCCCAGCTCGGCGAACTGAAGACGCTTGGCGAGCTGACGCAGATCGCGTGGAAGCACGACGTGCAGGTGATGATCGAAGGTCCGGGCCATGTGCCGATGCAGCTCATCAAGGAGAACATGGACCTGCAACTCGACTGGTGCGACGAAGCGCCGTTCTACACGCTCGGGCCGCTCACCACCGACATTGCGCCGGGTTACGACCACATCACGTCGGGCATTGGCGCCGCGATGATCGGCTGGTTCGGCACCGCCATGCTCTGCTACGTCACGCCAAAGGAACATCTAGGCCTGCCGAACAAGGACGATGTGAAGACCGGGATCATCACGTACAAGCTCGCCGCACACGCCGCCGATCTGGCCAAGGGTCATCCGGGCGCGCAGGTGCGGGACAATGCGTTGTCGAAAGCGCGTTTCGAATTCCGGTGGGACGACCAGTTCAACCTCGGCCTCGACCCGGACAAGGCGCGCGAATTCCACGACGAAACCCTGCCGAAGGACTCCGCCAAGGTCGCGCATTTCTGTTCGATGTGCGGCCCGCATTTCTGCTCGATGAAAATCACTCAGGACGTGCGTGAATATGCGGCTAAACAGGGGGTGTCGGATATCGAGGCGTTGAAGCAAGGCATGCAGACCAAGGCCATCGAGTTCGTAAAGAAAGGCTCGGAGATTTACCAACGGACTTAAAAACTCACGCACGATGAAAATGGAAACGGCCCGCCACATGCGAATGTGGCGGGCCGTTTGCTTTGTTCTGCGGAATCACCCGATCAGGCACTGTTTCTGCTCTCTGATTGAAAGAATCGGCGGGACCTGTTTTGTCGTCCGGGGAGGATGCGAGACAAGAACACGCCGATTCCGCGACACCTGTCACACCTTCTTGATTTATCGATTTGGAGAGTTGAAATGAACAAGATCAAACAGATTGGCGCTGCTGCTCTCGTGGTCGCACTTCTTGGTGGCCTGTCTGCCTGCGATCAAATGAGCACCCGTCAACGCGATACTGCCGTTGGCGCTGGCGTAGGCGGCGTGGCTGGCGCGGCCCTCGGCGGGAGCGCGCTTTCGACCGTCGGCGGAGCTGCGGCGGGTGGCATTATCGGCAATCAGGTCGGCAAGTAGTTCGTTAACGAAAGCGCTCGATACATGCCTGGCCGCTTGTGATTCGATGCGGTTTCATCGTCATGAAACACGTCGAAATATTCGCGGCCTCACCAACGCTTTCCCACGTTTCAACGATGCGCTAGGCTCCTGGTATCAGTTTATCGTTGTTCCGAACATCGCGTTTCTACGCAACCCAGGAGTCGAATCATGAACCCGAAGCTCGCAGCCGCAGCCCTCGTGGGCGCCTTGAGCTTGAGCGGCTGTTACTACGTGCCTTACGGATACTATCCGTCTTACCCCGGCTACCCCGCGTACGCCGGTCAGCCGGTGGTCGGCACGGCGCAGGCGCAACGTGAGATTCCTGTGGCGCCGGACGGGGCTTCCGGTTCGGCTCCTGCGCAGCAGTACGACAACACTCAAAACGCACAGCAGAATTCAAGCAGTTATGCCTCTGCCACGCCGCCGCCCGCAGGCTACGCGCCACCTCCCGCCTACTACCCGGCTTACCCTGTCTATGCCCCATATCCGGCGTATTACGGTTATCCGTATGGCTATGGATACGGCTATGGCGGTCCAGCGGTTTCGATCGGCTTTGGATTCTGGGGCGGTGGGCACGGCGGTGGTGGCTGGCATGGCGGTGGCGGCCACGGGCATTATCACTAAGGGTTCGGATTAGTCCCGCCTTACCCGTTTGATGTAACCGTTTCACACCAGCCGCGCCGAAGTAGCGGCTGGTTTGTCTGAAGGCGACGTTGCTCGGCCGGTAAAGCCCTTCAAGCCGATCTGGCACGGTTTTCGCTCCTGCCTCCGTCGAAAGCGCCGTTTCGCGCGCTCCGTCAGGGGACTCCTTATCATGCTGGTCTTTACGCTGATCCTTCTTTGGCTCGCAGCTTGCCTGGGCGTACTCTCCGTCTGGGTGCTGCGCGATGCGCCGTCCACAGATGCGTCGCCTGGCGCCGCCGTGCAAGAGCCGACCACTCAATAGAACGAGACAGCCGTGGGTATTCATCCCTTGACGTCTGTCCACATCGCCCTATCCTTAGTCGATACACGTTCGCCGATCACTTACTTAATGCGTTAAAAGCGCGCTGACGTCTGGATCGCAACCGCGATCGCCAGAATCGGAACTGCCGCGCGTCCTTGAAAAATAAGAACCAGGAGACGTTATGTTCCACCAGATTCTGACGCCAGTCAGCGGCTCGCTCGGCTGGTCTTTCCTCGTGGCGGCGCTGCCCATTATTGTCGTGCTCGTGTTGCTCGGATGGGCGCGCAGACCTGCGTGGCAGGCGTCTCTAGCGGGACTCGTCGTCGGGATCGTGATAGCGATCGGCGTGTGGCATTTCCCGGTAGGACTTGCTCTCGATTCTGTGGCGGCCGGCGCGGTGTTCGCCGTCTGGCCTGTGATGTGGATCGTCTTCGCGGCCATCCTGCTCTACAACATTGCACAACGCTCCGGCCGCTTCGAAGCATTCCGCATGTGGATGATCGATAACCTGCCGAACGACCGGCGCATCGTGCTGGTTGTCATCGGCTTTTCTTTCGGCGCGCTGCTCGAGGGTATCTCCGGGTTCGGCACGCCGATCGCGATCACGAGTTCGCTCTTGATCCTGCTCGGCTTTCCTACGCTGGAAGCGCTGACGTTCACGCTGATCTTCAACACGGCGCCGGTTGCGTTCGGCGCGCTGGGCGTGCCGATCACCGTGCTCGGCGCCGTTACTCACCTTCCCACCGATGCCCTCGCAAAGATGGTCGGCCGCCAGTTGCCGTTCTTCGCGCTGATGCTGCCGTTCTACGTGATCGGTGTCTACGCGGGCTTTCGCAACATGCTCAAGATCTGGCCGGTGCTGCTGGTTGCCGGCGGGACGTTCGCGCTCACGCAATTCGTGACATCGAATTTCATCAGTTACTCGCTCACCGATGTCCTGTCGTCACTCGTCTCCCTGATCCTCACGATCGCGTTCCTGCGCGTCTGGAAACCCGCACCCGATGAACGCTTTGCGGTGAACGTGGATCGCGTGGCGCAGACACGCGGCAAACTTTCCGGCGGACATGGCTGGGTGCCGTGGATCGTGGTGTCAGTGGTCGTGATCGTGTGGACGGTGGCAAAGATCTTCATGATCGGCGATGTAAAAGTGGCATGGCCCGGACTCGACAAAGCCGTCTTCATCACGCTCTACAACCAGCCATATGCCGCGATCTGGGATTTCCAGCCGCTCGCCACAGGCACGGCTATCCTGGTGGCGGCGATCATCACCGCGTTGATCGTGAAGCTGCCGGCGCGTGAATTCGGCGCATCGATCGCGGACACGTGGATTCAGACCCGCATCGCCATCATGACCGTGGCGACGATCGTCGGGCTTGCGTACCTGATGAACTACTCCGGGATGAACTACACGCTCGGCCTGGGCGTGGCGTCGGTGGGCGCGTTTTTCCCGCTGGTTTCCGCTTTCCTCGGCTGGGTTGCGGTGTTCCTGTCGGGCAGCGACACGTCCGGTAATGCGCTCTTCGGCAATCTGCAAGTGGTCGCCGCGCGACAGCTCAATCTCAATCCGATCCTCATGGCCGCGACCAATTCATCAGGCGGCGTGATGGGGAAAATGATCTCGCCGCAAAACATCTCGACAGGCGTTGCTACGACGGGACTCAAAGGCAAGGAAGGCGTGGTGTTCGCCAAGACGTTCAAGCATTCCATCCTTCTGACGGTACTGCTCGGCGTGCTCGTCTGGCTGCAGCAGAACGTGCTGACGTGGATGATTCCGCATTAAAGCTTTGGTGGCGGATCAATCGCCGACCACTCGCCCGCGCGTCGCTTTCACGGCGCCGCGGCGCACTTTTCCTTCGACTCTTCTCACCTGCGACGCACGCGTGGGTTTTGTCGCCACACGCGTGCGCCGTACGATACTCACACGCTGGACCATCTCGTCGAGCCGGGCAAGCGCCGCGGCGCGATTCATGTCCTGCGTGCGGTGCTCCTGCGACTTGATGATGATCACGCCGTCGCGCGTGATGCGGCTGTCGCGCAATGCGAGAAGCCGCATCTTGATCGACTCGGGCAAGGACGACGCCCGTATGTCGAAGCGCAAATGGATCGCGCTGGATACCTTGTTGACGTTCTGGCCGCCCGCGCCTTGCGCGCGCACGGCGATCAGCTCGACTTCGTTCGGCTGGATTGCATAGTCGATCATGTAATTCACGATGCCGCCTCCACAATGCGTGCCGCCAGCCCCGAGTCACGCCGCGTCGGCGTCTGGACCGCATGCGCAAAAACCGCCGCCGAGCCGATCACGTCAACGCGGCTACGGGCGCGCGTGATCGCCGTATAAACCAGTTCCCGCGATAACACGCGGCCGAACGCGTTTGGCAACACGAGCGCGGCGTGATCGAACTCCGAGCCTTGCGATTTGTGGACCGTCAGCGCGAACGCCGTATCGTGAGGCGGCAGCGCAGCGGGCGAGATGGCGCGCAACAAGCCATCGGCCAGGCGAAAGCAGACCTGCATTGCGCCGCCGGGTGTTGGCAGCGCAATGCCGACATCCCCGTTGAATACGCCAAGCGCATAGTCATTGCGCGTGACGATCACCGGCCGGCCGGCGAACCATTGCGCGCCCGTAGCCAATGTCACCGAAGCCGCCGCCCGAACCCAGGCAGACACACGAGCATTGATCTCATCGACACCACGCGGCCCATGACGCGTTGCGGCAAGTATGCGAAAGCGGTTGAGGGCATCGAATAGCGGCGCTGCGTCACTTCCGGTTGCCAGCGCTTCGGCGAGCGCTCGGGCGTAGGGTTCGAAGCCGGCGTTGAGAAGCGCGAGCGTACGGTCGGCGAGATGCGGGCCGGCGTCATCGATGAGCGTTGCATCGCCCCCGGCCCACAACGCCGCAAGCGCTTCGTCCACCGAACCGCTGCGAATCGCAACTGACAACCTGCCGATATCCGATTCCAGCCCGAACCGGTAATTGCGCTGCAGCCATACCACGCAATCAGTCAGCGGGCTTTGCGCCTCCGCCATGGCGACGGCCGGCGCGGCCGGATGCCAGTCGAGTTCGGCGTAGGCGTCGCCCTCCGGCATGGGATACCACGCGGGCTCGAGGTCCGGCTCGACCGATAGCTGATCCTCCTCAGCCCTCGGCAACTCACCGATAAACCGTTCCACCGGCACCGGCAACGCCGCAGCAATCCGCTCCACGCCGCGCTGGCTGAAAACCAGCCGCGCGCTCAATTCCGCGAACACGGCGCCCGCTTCCACGGCCGCCAACTGATCCTTGTCGCCAAGCATGATGAGGCGAGCGTCCGGCGCAACCGCTTCGAGCAAGTGCGCGGCGAGCGCGACATCGATCATGGATGCTTCGTCGATCACGATTACATCGAACGGAAGCGGGTTATCGCGATGATGCCGGAAGCGCCCGTTCACCTGCGTGCCGAGCAGCCGTTGCAATGTGAACGATGTGCTGGGCAGGCGTGCAGCCAGTTCCGGCGGCAGACTGCCGGCGCGTTCGGCCAGCGCCTCCTGCATGCGCTGCGCGGCCTTGCCCGTTGGTGCCGCAAGCGCCACGCGCAAGGCGGGGTTCTGGTCGAGCAAACAGGCGAGCACGCCGACGACAGTCGTGGTCTTGCCTGTTCCGGGTCCGCCGCTCACGATCGTCAGGCGTCCCGACAACGCCACCAGCGCCGCTACGCGTTGCCAGTCGATGCCGTCGCCGGCGTTCTTTGATGCGGTGAAGTACCGTCCCACTCGCGCTTTCAATTCGTCTGGACCAACTGAGGCGAAGTCCGCCTTGGACCGTTCGACCAACGCCCGCGCGAGCCGCCGTTCATAGTCGAAATAACGCGCAAGATAGATGCGCTGGCCCGAATCGATGACGAGCGGCAACAGGTCCGCAGCCACTTCCTCGCCATCACACACAACACCGCTCGCGAGCAAGGCCTCGCGCACAGTGCCGGGTTGGTCACCGTATCGGCGCGCCAATGCAGCGAGTGAAATGCAAACATGGCCCTGCGTCGTCGCCCGGCTTACGGCGAACGCGGCACGCTGCGCCCATCGGGTGTTGCCGGCATCGCGTTGAAGGCGCTTCGACAACACGCCGATCCTGCGCGCGAAACCATCGGCGAGCGCCAGGCTTTCGTCGGCGATGAGATTCAGATCTGGCGCGTTCATGCGGCGACTCCTTGCATCAGGCGGTCGAGCGCCTCGATCAGTTCAAACGACGGCTTGCCGACATGCACGCCCGCAGGGTCGCTGCAATTGCGCCAATCCGGACGCACGCCGCGAATGAACAAATACAAATACCCGCCGATGTGCCGCTCGAATGCATATTCACGCAACCGGATCTTCAGATAGCGATGCAACGCGACCACATAAAAGAGCGCCTGCAAGTGGTAAGCGTGCGAAGCCATTGCAGCGTCCAGCGACGCACCGCTGTAATCGGCCGGTGCCAGGCCAAGATGATTCGACTTCCAGTCGACGATCCAGAAGCGCCCCTCGTGTTCCACGATCAAGTCGATAAAACCCTTCACGAAGCCGCGCAAGGTTGCAGCTTCGAGTGCGACATCGGGGAAGCCGTGCGCGACCAGCACGCGCCGCAACGCTGCGAAATCCAGCGATTGCGCCGGGAACAGGAATTCGAGTTCGTTCATGCGGCGCTTTGGCGAAATCATGTCGAGCCGCATGCCCGGCACGAGTTCGGTTTTCACCGTGTCGGCGAGAACGCGCGACATCATCAACGGGAGATCCGTTTCCGGTGCGTCAAAAACGGAAAGCGGAACGGGATGTTCGTGCAAGGCTTTCTTGATGGCCTCAGGCCATGTCGCAGGCTCCGTGAAATCCGCCAGTTCGTACATCCTGTGCAGACACTCGCCTGCCGACGGTCCGCGCGGAAACGCGAGGATGTCGTCGGGATCGAGTGGAACCGGCGTCTCGAGCAACGGAGGTTCGAGAGACACAATCGCATCGATGCGGCCGTCGTGGTCCGGGCGTTCGTCGGCGGGTTGCGGCTGGTTCGATTCTTCGCGCGCGCCGGCCGCTATCATGGAACTGAAGCTCGCGGTACGCCAGCTATCGCGCAGCACACGACGACTCGTCCGCGGCTCGGGCGAAAACGCAGCATCGCGGCGCACGACCAGCGGTTCGCGGACATCGATGACCGGCAACGGCTCGACCGAAATCGATCCAGTCGCGAGCGCTTGCCAGGCGCCGATCACATTGTCCTCTTCAGGCGGCTCGGCCAGCCAGTCGCTGAACTCGCGGCCCGCTCCCGCGACCAGCCAGTTCAACACGCTGCGCCGCGATTCCTTTGCCGACTTGCCGATCAGGTACACGCCGCCCACCACATAACACCGATACACCGCGCGCGTCAGCGCCACATAGACCAGCCGCGCACGCTCGGCGGCCTGCTCGCGCGTCGCCAGGCCGGAAGCGCGCTCACCTTCTTCATCGGTATAGCCGTAATGCAGGACGGCTGCGCCTTCGTCGTGGTATTCGCGGGCATCGGGAAGGCCGGAAGACGGTGGATCGCGCAACGCGCCATCGTTCAGGAACGGGCAAAACACGACCGCATATTCAAGTCCCTTCGATTTATGCACGGTCACGATCTGCACGAGGTTGCGATCCGATTCCAGCCGCAATTGCGCGTCCTCTCCCCCACTCTGCTCCGCGCGTTGCGCGGCGAGCCAGCGCAACGTCGGCGCAATGCCCGGTTGCACCGCGCCGCGCGCCTGGATCAGCTCGGCGAGATGGTTGACGTTCGTCAAGCGGCGTTCGCCATCCGGCCCGACCACCAGGCGCTGCGCAATGAACAACTCGCGCGCGAGCGTGCGCCACATGACCGCGAAGCCGCGCTCGTGCCACAACATGCGGTATCGCGAGAACCGCTCGACCCAGCTCATGGCGTCGGAGGCATTTTCTACGGTCTCGCCATGCTCCATGTTCCATAGCTCGGATGCATCGAGGCCGAGCCAATCGGTTGCAAGCGCGGCGCGAAGGCGACGCAGGTCGCCAGGGGTATCGATAGCCGCCAGCACGCGCTCGATCTGCTCGGCGTCGAGCGTGCCGAACACCGATGCCTGCGCCAATTCCACACTGCCCACGCCCCAGTTCGCAAGCACGCGCTTGACGAGACTGCCCTGCCGGTGAGTCTGCACGAGCACGGCAATCTGCCCCGGCGACAACGGCTTCTCGCCGATCAACACTTCGCCGTCCTGCGCACCGCGCAACAAGCGCACGATCTCGGCCGCGCATGCCTCGGCGGCCTGCCGGTTCGCGTTCGTCTTCGACAACACCGATTCACCTTGCGGCAAGAGCCACACGCAAAAATCGGCGGTATCGGAATACGCGGCTGACGGCGTGTCATCGGTGAAAGGTTCGCGCTCGCGCGTCCCCGCGCGCACGGGCTGATATGTGAGGCCATCGAGAATGAACGCTGTCGGATTCGTGCTGAAAATCCGATTGCAGGCGTCGATGATCGGCGCTGTCGAGCGCTGGTTGACCGCCAGCGTATATCTCGCCGATGCCTCTTCACGCGCCTTCAAATATGTATGCAGATCTGCCGCGCGAAAACTGTAGATGGCCTGCTTCGGATCGCCGACGAGAAACAGCGGCCCCTGCGGCGCAAAGATCTTGCTGAAAATGGCGAACTGCAGCGGATCGGTATCCTGGAATTCGTCGATCAACGCAGCCGGGTAGCGGGCACGCAGCGCGTCGGCGAGCCACGGGTTGGCGTCGAGCGCCTGATACAGGTTCGACAGCAGATCGTCGAACGAAACCACGCGACGCGTGCGTTTGCGCGCCGCCAGTTCGAGCGGCGCGTAATCGAGCCACTCACGCACGATCCCGAGCCACGCCGCGCGCTGCGCCGCTTCCGCGGCAGCAGCGGCGGCAGCGAGCGTCTCCGCATGGTCGAAGAACACGTGCGCGGGCGGCTCGTTCTTCACCTTCGTGCCTTTTTTCAACGCGCTTGCGGTGAGCTTCAGCGCTTCCTTCGGGGGCGCCGCGTGACAGTCGTTATCGGCGAAATAATCGGACCATGCGGCAATCGCGGCGTCGATCAATGCACGCTTGTGCGTGGTCTTGCTGAGCTTCGCTTCGGCATCGACGAGCAATTGCACGATGGTCGCGCGCTCTGCATGCCAGAGCGCGCAGGCCGTATCGAACAACACCCGTGCGTCTTCCCGCACGCCTGATTCCGTTTCGCCCCAGCGCAGCGCCGCCAGCGGTTTTTTCAGGCGGCGCGAAAGCTGTGCATCGAGCGATGCCGGCCCGGCGCCCTTGCTCACCAGCCACGCAGCGAATGACGAGTCACGCGCCGCGGCGGGCTCGACCCGTTCACGCCAGAAGTCTGCCGCCATTTCGAAACGCAACGCGCTGTCGTCGGCTTCGAGTTCGAACGCGAACGGCATGGTTGCCGCGAACGGCGCCTCTTGCAGCGCGCGCTGGCAGAATGCGTGAATGGTGTGAATAGCGGCCTGATCGAACGTGTGCAGCGCAATCCGGATACGCTTGAGCGCTTCCTCCGGATCGACACGCTCGAGCGTCGTTTCGAACAGGCGCTCGATGAATGCGTCACCGGCCGTGTCGCCTGTTTCCATTGCATGCGTGATCTGCACGAGCCGCGAACGGATGCGTTCGTGCAATTCGGCCGTCGCCGCTTTCGTGAACGTGACGACGAGAATCGCGTCGGCGGCGAGCTTCTTTTCGAGCAGCAGCCGGACATAAAGCGCGCAGATATTCCAGGTCTTGCCTGTCCCTGCCGATGCTTCGATCTGGTTCACGCCATCGAGCGGACACTCGAAGACATCGAGTTCGCCGATGCTCACGGTCGTTGCCATATTTTTTGCCATATTCGTCATGCGTCGCTCCGCAAGTGCTGCTTGAGCGGCTCGAAAACGAGACGAGCGAGCGTGGCGAAAGTTTCATCGAGTCTCAGATCCGAGCCCCGAAACGCGATGCGCAAAGCAGGATCATCCGACTCGCCACGCGTCCTGTCCGATATCCACATGCCCTGCGCCTTGGATTCGCTCTCCGTTACCCACGTCCACGCGCTCTTGGGGAAGAACCGCAATGGCAACCTCCGTCCCGCGCGATAAAGCGCCGCAAGCGTCGCAAGGTGAGCAAGAGGGTCGGCGACAGGCGTCAGTTCGAAACCGCTTGATTGCGCGCCGCGCCCGTGCCATACCGTGCGCCTCGGACCGTCGGGCAGCGCGGCGCAATATGCGAGATGGGCAAGCCACGCGGACAGATAATCGCGCGCACGCGGGACGTCGTACCGGTAGATGATCTGGCCTTCGTCGGTCAGCAGATTCAACGTGCCGTGGATTTGCATTGGTTGCAGGGCGTCCGCCTGCAACGTCGCGTCATAGCGTCCGAAGAGTTCGGCGTCGGGCCAGCGCGGCGCGATGTACAACGCAAAAGGCAAACGCGACGCGCCTACTTCCGTTGCGATCCGAACGCGATTGGCAAGCGAATGCAACGCGCCGATCTCGCGTGATTGCCACACGCCGCCCGTCGCACCGCCCGGCATTTCAGGACTTGCACGCGCAACCCGGCGCGCGCGCTCGAGCGCACGAGTTTCGTTTTCAACGGTGAGTTCAAGCAGCGACGGCAACACACGGTCAGCGAGCGCCGCACGGCCGGGATATTCAAGCTCGAACGGTTCGGTATCGCCGAGTTCGCTTTCAGCGTCGAACAGCGCGATGCCAAGACGATCGCGCAGGATCGCTCGCGCCGGATGGCGCCAAAATCGCTCGAAGTCATCGAAGGCGATGGGTTCGACGTCTTCCGCCGGCAACGGCACGCCGAAGAATCTGACCGACGGCTCGGTCTTGCCGAGCGCCAGCGTCCGGGCAAGCTCTGCACGCTCAGGCTCATAGGTGAACAAGGGATTGCTGAAGTACTCAGGCGCGAATGGTTGCAGCGGATGCTCGAACACAAAGCGGCTGCGTGCCGCTTCGAGTTCCTTAGGCGACGCGTCGTCTCCCGCGACCGTCACGGCGAGATGATCGAGCAGTTCATCGATCAGCGCAGCGGGCGGCAGTGCGGCGTTGTCGCGAATGCTGCGTCCGGTGTACGCGATCATCAATCGATCGCGTGCAGCCAGCAGCAAGTCGAGGAACAAGTTGCGCTCGTCGTCGCGGCGTTGACGATCGCCGAGCTTGCCGAAACTTGCCATCAGGTCGAATTCGTCGGCACGCGCGAGACTTGGCAACATGCCGTCGTCCATGCCGAGCAAACAGATCACGCGATACGGCAAGCCGCGCAAGCTCGTCAGCGACGAAAACGTCACACCGCCCCACGGCACGCCGCCACGCGCGGCATCGTCCAGGGCATCCGTCAGCGCCGTGCGTAATACATCTGCGGAAATTTCGCTTTCGGCCGCGCCCTCGTTCATTGAAAGCATCAGCGAGTCGAGCGTTGCGCGCACATCGGCGATCGAATCGGCGAACGGCAGGCCAGCATCGAAAAATTGCGTGAGCGCGGCGAGCAGCGTTTGTGTCCACGCCGCGGGCGGGCGTGGTGTGGCGACGCGCTCGCCGAAGGCATCGATATCGTCGATGAAACGCGTCAACCGCCCGAGCAGCTCCGAATCCGATCCGTGCGCGCCTTCCACGGGCAGCCATTCGTCGACAGGAGCGCCGCCATCGGGCAGCGCGTAGCCAAGGAAGAGCCGGGTCAGCGCATCCGAAAACGTATGGCGGGCTGCAGGAACATCCACGCCAGTGACGGCCGAAGGCGCGAGACCACGCCGCGCGCCCGCCGCCGCCAGCCATGTCTGCGCGGTTTCGAGCGCGACGGCATCGATGCCATAACGCGCCGCGACCGCATCGACCCGCAGCCATTCGATCAGTTCGGGTGCACCCACGCTGCGCTCGGGCAGCGCCAGCCAGTCAAGCAGCACACGCGCGACAGGATTCGCCTGCGATGGCGGCAGACCCGTGATCCGATACGGAATGCGCCGACGCTCCCCGGCCACGCCGGGCGGCGCAGTGCCGAACACGCCGTCGATCAGCGGACCGGCTGCGGCCAGATCCGGAAACGCCACGAGTACGTCGGACGGCTGCAGTCCGTCGACCTCGTCGAACCAGCCGAGCAGGCGGTCGTGCAGCACTTCAAGCTGGCGCGACAGACTATGGCAAACATGAATCTCGATCCCGGGTTCGAGAGAGAGTGCCTCCTCCGCTCCGGACGGCGCGTCCAGGTCGAGGATGGCGTTCTGCACGTGCGCGAGCCAGCTCGGCGCGGCGTTGTGCTCGAAATGACTGGCTTCCCGCGATGCTGCACTCTCGGTCAACTCATGCAGCATATGCAACTGTGCCTGCGTCTGGCGGCCCCATTCGGCAAGCAGCGGATGCCCCACCTCCTGGAAGTCCAGCTTGCCTGCGAGTTCGAGTTGTTCAACCCGTGCCTCGCTGACAATATCGAACCAGAATTCCCGGCACGGATTGATGGCGTAAATACGGACGTCGATCCAGCGCGACAGTTCACGCAGCAACGCAATATGCAGCGGCGGCATGGTCGGCAACGCGAACACGCTGACGCGCTCGGGCCACTCCGCCTTCATCACGGCATCGAGATCCAGCTTCGGCGATTCGGTCAGGAACTTGTACGCAGGCGGCGTGGGGTCACGCGCGTCGGTATCGAGCGCAAGATCGGCGAGCAGTGCGCGCCACAGATCGGCCTGCCAGCGTTCGTCTTCGCGCTGGATGGCGCTCGCGCCGGGCAGGCGTGGACCGTTGGCATCGATCGCGCCGCCGGTGGACGCCATGATCGAGCCGCCCGCCTGCCAGTGCTGCAGCCATTCCGGGCGGTATGTCAGATAGTGATCGAACACCGTCGCAATACGGCGCGCGAGTTCGTAGCGCATGGAATCGTCGGCTGCATCCAGATACGCGTGAAGCCGCGACGAACCCTCGGGCGCCGTGTCCTCCATTGCGCCGAGCAGACGAAAGCACCGCCACACCAGCCGGTCCGGCGCAAAAGGAGAATGCTCGGGCACCTGCAACACGCCGCCAATGCGCGCCCACAACCATTGCGCGAGATAACACAGGCCCACGTTGGCGCAGATTCCGAAGCGCGCTGCCATGTCGAGTTCCAGCCGCCTTCGCACCGCCGCGCTCGGCACGATGATGGTCTGGCTTGCAAAGGGGTCACCATCATTGAGCGCGAACGCGGCAACGTCGTCCAGCAGCGCCTGCGACAGCGTTTCATGGCGGTTCGAATAGAAAAGTTCGAGCATGGATCCTGCTAGTTGAGCGTGAAAGGCAACGGCTCGTTCGGCAAAAGCCAGGGACGTGTCGCGAGGTGAAACGACAGGATAGCAAAGGCCGTTCTCCACGGCGATTAGGCCGAACGGCCTACGTTTCGGCGCCGTCGAGTTGGGTTAGACTCGGAGCCACAATGATAGGCGGGGCCGAACGCCTCACAGGCAAACGGGACCACGCCGGGAAATTAGGAAGTCGATGCGTTACTCGCTAGAAATCAGAAAATTCATTTATAGCCAGTACTTCTTCGGCGGCTTGCGCATTGCGCTCGGCGTCTCGCTGCCTGCCGTCCTGATGCTGACCATTTTTCACAATCGTGAACTCGGCTTCACGATAGCGACCGGCGCATTGGGCGCGTGCGTGGTCGATATGCCGGGGCCGCTGAAGTACAAGCACAACGAGATGCTGGCTTGCACGGTGATCGGGTTTTTGTCGGCGCTTGCAACCGGGATTGCGAGCGCGAATGTGGTGACGTTGTGGCTGACCGTCGTGCCGCTCACGTTCGTGCTGTCGCTGATCGTGGTGTACGGCAATCGCTGGCCGCAAATCAGCTTCGCCACGCTCTTCATGATGATCGTGACGCTGGAAGAGCATTTCACCCCCATGCAGGCGCTCGTTTATGCATCGTGGATTCTGCTCGGCGGCCTCTGGTACACCTATTGGGCAACGTTCGTCAGCCGCTGGATGGTCTATCGGATCGAACGCCAGGCGCTCGCCGAAAGTGTCTTCAGTTGCGCCGAGTATCTGCTCGCGCGTTCCGAGTTCTACGATCTCGATACGAATATCGACGAATGTTATAGAAAGCTGATCGAAAAGCAGATTCAGGCGGTTGAACGTCAGGACGCGGCGCGTGACATCGTGCTGCGCAACCTGCCCAAGCTGAGGAGCGGCAAACTCGATCCGCGCCGCGCGATGCTCTTCAACCTGTTCATCAACGCGGTGGATCTGCATGAGATGTTCGTCGGCGCGCACACGGACTATCCGCTCGTGCGCAACACTTTCGGCGGCGCGGACATCCTGATCTTCTATCGGGATCTGATGCGAAAGTCTGCGCTCGATCTCGAAGACATTGGTCTGGCCGTGCTGCAGAATCGACCGGCGCGTCCGAAGATCAACGTGAAAGCGGAGTTGCGCGCGATCGAATACGAACTCGATCAGATGCGCAAACATGAAGTCCCGCAGAAGAACCCCGAGGCGTATTCGGCAGTGTCGTCGGCGTTCAGGCGGTTATGGAGCGCGACTCGTCTCATCGATAAAATGCGGCGCCAGACGCGGCACGATCCGAGCATCACGGAAACAGAAATACGGGTCGATCCGAAACTGTCGCGGTTCGTGTCGAGCCGGCGCGTGCCGTTCATGCAGATTTTTTCCAATCTGACCATGTCGTCGCCGAGCTTTCGCCATGCGCTGCGGGTGACGATCGCGGTCGGTATCGGCTTCTGGCTCGGACGCTTGTTGCCCCTGACCAACGCGTACTGGATCGTGATGACCACCGTCATCATTCTCAAGCCGGGCTACTCGCTCACCAAGCAGCGCAACGTGCAGCGGATCATCGGCACGGCCATAGGCTGTACGGCATGTGTCGGGCTGATTTTCGTGGTGAAGGATCCGCATGTGCTGCTCGTGGCCATGTTCGCCTGCATGGTGATGAGCTATAGCCTGCTGCTCTTCAATTACACGGCGAGCGTCGTATTCACGTCGGCGTATGTGTTGCTGATGCTGCATTTGCTCGCACCAGGCGGGATGCGCCTGATTGGCGAACGGGCAATCGATACCGCCGTGGGTTGCGCGATCGCCATCGCCGCGAGCCACCTGTTCCCGTACTGGGAATACCGGCTGATGGGCAAGCAAGTGCACGACATGATCGGCGCAATGCGCAACTACCTCGAAGCGAGCTGGTGGTGGACGGGGAAGCCCGCGACGCAACCCGAAGCGAAGACCGCGACAAACCCCAATCTTTTCGCCGATGCCAATGCGGCGACTGCCGAAGCGGCAACAATGGCGCTCGCAAAGGCAGAACCGCCCGCTTCGGCGCCGGAAGCCGAGAGTGTGTCAATGGTTACGACCACAGGCGAAGCCGCAAGCGCAACCACTGCGGCCAAAACCAAACCGGTTTCCGGCGAAAGCTCCGCGGCGACTGCTCAGTCGGGCGCATCGGCGGCCGCCGCCGAAGCCGCATCGGCCCTGGACAGCGATTTCAAATACCGCCTCGCACGCAAGAACGTGCATATCGCTTTTGCGAATTTCGGCCAGGCGTTTCAGCGCATGATGCTCGAGCCCAAAGCGCAGCAGAAGTTCGTTCCCGAACTCAACGACCTTCTAGTGCGCAGCCACGTGCTCGCGTCCCAGATCACGGCTGCTGGTCCCTTGCTGCAGTCCGTTGGAAAGTCCGCCGCGGGTCACGCCGCGCAACCCGTTCAACGCGCGCTGACCGTGATTCGTGACAATCTGACGCAGGCGCAAGAAGGCGTGCCCGCGCCCGACGATCAAGCCGAGCAATCGAAGCAACTCACGGTCGAACTGGATTCGATGGTGGTGGGCGCCGAGCGCGCGGAAGATATTCCGTTCGACGCCGTGCAGGACCTGAAGCTGCTCGTGCATCAGTGCAAGCAGATGCTGACGGCGTCGTTCCTGATCCGCAAGGACGCGAGCCTCATCAACTTGCCGGAATGAATGAGGCGCGAGTGCCGCGTTATTGCGAAGCGCCCGTGGCAGGCACGGCGGGCACCGTTGTGCCGGATGCCGGCGTCGCGTTTTCATGCTCGTAGTCGCGCTTTTCGCGGATCGCGTTGAAAAATAGCGTTCCGATCACAAGCAGCACTACGACCACAATAAGAATACTGATCGCGAAAGTGGGATTCTTGCTGCGCGTCGGAGCCTGTTTGCGGCGGTCATCGGTCATGAAAATCGAGGCTCTTTTAAGATTGGATGAAGCGCAAGATCTTACTCGACGCTGATTTCAGATGGATTGCGGGGTTTCACTCCGAGAAACACGCAAGACACGGTCCCCATTTGGGCCGACGGCTAATTCGCTGTCACACCGACCGGCGGCCTGACTGGCAGCGCCGTGGAATATTTGATCTGTTCCATCGCGAAACTCGAACTCACGTCGTACAACGGAATGGCGCGAATGAGCGATTTGTACACACGGTCGTAATCGTCGATATCCGACACCACCACGCGCATCAGGTAGTCCGTTTCCCCGCTCATCCTGTACACCTCGACCACTTCGGGGATATCACGCACGGCACGTGTGAACTCGTCCGCCCAGTCCTGCGTGTGCTGGTTCGTCTTCACGGCGACAAACACCGTGGTCCCCACACCGAGCTTGCGTGGATCGCACAGGGCGACCTGCGCGCGTATCACGCCGGCTTCCTTGAGGCGCTGAACGCGTTTCCAGCACGGCGTCTGCGAAAGATTGACCCGCGTCGCCAGTTCGGCAATGGGCATCGTGACATCTTCCTGTAGCAGTTCCAACAGCTTCCGATCGATAAGGTCCATGCCCACGCTGCCCCTTGTAGGAAATTATTCTACTTTCGCGCTAATTCACGAAATTATATGGAAACTTCTTCCACAAGCAAACCGGTATAAATGAGCTATCGAAGAACGCAAATTCGCTGCCCTTTTGCGGACCAAAGCTGACCATAAAAGCTCGCCATGACCCTGATCCTCGACACCGTTGAAGCCCTGGACACCCAACTTTCGCTCGCCCGGTTGACCCATGCACTCGATGCCGCGTGCTGCCTGGACCCGGCATCGCCAGGCTTCACGCTGGGTGTCCGGGCCGCACTGGCCGGTTTGGCCGCTGAACCGGGGCTGCTATCCAACGCACAGCGCGAATCCAGCGCCGATGGCTACAGGCGGCACCTGTTGCTCGGGGATCCACTTGGCCGCTACGCCGTGGCGGCTCTTGTGTGGCGGCCCGGCCAGATGAGTCCGGTCCACGGGCACCATACGTGGTGTGCTTACACGGTAATCGAAGGGACGCTGAGCGAAACACTGTTTTCCTTTGACGCCGATACCCATCGCGCGGTCGAAATCCGCCAGCACGAGCGCGTTTGCGGCGCGGTTTCGGTGGTGGGCGCGGGACGCGCCGCGATCCACCGCCTCGGTAACGCATCAGCAGCGGGAAAAACCGCTGTCTCCATTCATGTCTACGGCGTGACGAGTGCGCAAATTTCGACGCACGTGAACGATCTCGTGCAAGCCGCCTGACAGCTACGCTTTCCCCGGCGCCGCTGCAGTCGGAATCTGCGGCGGAATCTGCACGGATTGATCCGTTGCCGGCGGCGCGGGCTGCGGATCATGCGAGATATCACGCGCCTCCGACGCGGCGCTGCGCGCAGCCGGGGACACGGGCGACATCGGCGAGGGGTCCTTCACCTCGTCGAGATCGTCCCAAGGCGCGTCCTTGCCCGATGATTCCTTCGATACCCGCAACTGCATTTGCGGCACCGGAACGTCCATCCCGACCTCGTCCATCTTCCGTTTGACCCTGACGTTGAACGCCCGGGCGACGCTCCACTGCTTCAACGGCAGCGTCTTGATCTGCCCTTTCACCACCATCCAGTTCGGATCGAAACGGTCGAGCCCCCACACTTCGATTGGACCGAGCATCTCGCGCCGGTAGCGGAAATCCGCTTTCAGTTCGGCGCCCACTTCCCGGATCATTTGCGTGACATGGTCGACGTCGGCCGAGAACGGCACGCGCACTTCGAACACGGCGTAGGCGAAATCACGCGACAGGTTCTTAACGATCTTGATCTGCGAGAACGGAATCGCGTGAATGGCGCCCTGCCCGTCGCGCAAACGCACCGTCCGAATGGTCAGCGTCTCGACCACGCCTGCATGGCCCCCATCGACTTCGATGGAATCGCCTACCGAAATCGTGTCCTCGATAATGATGAAAAGCCCCGTGATCAGATCGGCCACCAGCGACTGGGCGCCAAAACCCACCGCCAGGCCAATCACGCCCGCGCCCGCAAGCAGCGGCGTCACGTTCAGCCCAAGATTTGCTGCCGTCACAATGGCGGCGGTGGTCAGGAGCGCCACGAACACCACGTTGCGGATCAGCGGCAGCATGGTGCGCGCGCGCATGCTCGGCCCGCGCCCCTTGCCGCGCGGCGCGTTCGGATTGAGCGCCTCCTGGATTCCCGTATCGATGATGATCCACACCAGCCACGAGACGAAAATGGTCAGCAGGATTGCACTGACCGCGTGCGTGATGCCGCGTGCGGCGACGCTTTCCTCCGCGAGATTCGCGAGCGAAAAACCCCAGAGATGCGACCAGAGCTCAAGAAACCCGAGCCAGATGAAAAGCACCAGCAGCCGGCCGGAGTACCTGACGAGCCGCCGCACATAAGCGGACTGCCGGCGGGTCTTGCGCTCCGGCAGCTTCGTGACGTGCAGCACGATCGCGCTGAGAAACAGGCCGATGACAAGCAGCCCGGCGCTGGCAATATCGAGTTGCAGCACATTTTCCGACGTACCGATCCCCGCCAGCGTCCCGATCACGGACACGGCAACAAGGAGCAGCATGGGCAAATGCCATAACGAGCCGAACACTTCGAACGTTTCGGTCGCGGCCTTGTGGCGGCTGCGCTGCTCGTATGAACGGCTGCGAATCAGATGGGCCACGGGCCGCTGGAACGCGAGCGCGAAGTAGCCGGTGAGGATAGCGGCGCACATGTTTGCGATGGTCGATATCAGCGCCGACAAGTTCGTTCCGAGCTGCTGGGCCACGTCATAGTTGGCGGCGGCGTCCCCGAGCGCGCCAAGCGTGCCGATCACGAACAGCAGGCGGCGCGCATGGACGATCAGCACGTTCACCGCCACCCGCCGGTGCGCCGAACCAAACAGCGAAAACATGATCAGGCAGATCGACGAGAAAATCGCGCCCGCGACGATCGCGTAGGCCGTCACCATCGCAAGCGTCCGGCCGAGCGATACCGGCATCATCCGCACGAACGTCAACGCCGCGACAAACGCGAACAAATAGGGCCCGACTCGGCGCAGTGTGAAAATCAGCAGTTCGCGGGTGCTCGGATTCGGATGCAGCCCGAAATGAATCTTGAAACGGGCATGGAGGCGTCTTTGAAGGTAGACGAGCAGGAAAGCGCATGCGCCCCAACCGGCAAGCGTGAGGAAAAAGTTGAGCAAGGTGCGGCCGAACGGTTCGCGGCTCTGCCCCGAGGCGATGGTGTACAACTCGTTGCCCGCGGCGTTCAGACGGCCGCCCCAGTAGTTGAGCGGCGTGTGCCCGCGGCTGATATCGGCTTCGATGTTCGACAGACCCGACGCAATTGCCCCCAGCAGCCCGGTCTTCGGCGTGATCGCCGCGACGACGGAGGACGCCGCCGACGTAGAACTTGCCGGCGGCGCCTCGGCCGCCGCGCTCGCTGCTGATGCGGAATCATCCGCAGACGTCGCGCTGGCTGTGACGGGTGGCAGCGTGCCCGATTCGGCATCGCGCTTCGCGTCACGCAGCTTCTTCAGTTGGGCGACAAGCGCCGTGCGCTGGCGGTCGCTGTCGAGTGCGGAGATCACCGTGTCGAGCGAGCGTGTCAGGTCGGCGTTGGTCGCGGCACTCGCAGGCGTATCCGACGCCCCGGTTGTGAACGCGGGGACAGCCGCTGCGTCCGAAGCGGCTGGCGGGCTGACCAGTTCCTGAAATGACGGCAGTGCAAGCGCTGGCGGCGCCGCGTGCGCGTCGGGAGAAAAACCGGTCATGGCGGCGAAAAACATCGCAGCAAAGACCAGCGCGCCAGCGAGCGCCCGGATTCGGCTTGGCTTCATGGCGGTGTGGAAGATGTAAAAGACCGCCAGTTTAGCCGTTGTCCCGAAATTATCTTTAGACGAAACGGTCAGGTGCGTAACGAAATGTAGCCGGGAAAAACCAGTAGCCGCGCCGCTCGCTCCAGCTTATTTATCCATGTCGGCGCGCGCGTTGCCCGGATCTGATGAAGCCGACGGTGCTCCTGAACCGGCCGCGCCGGTGCCGGACACCCCACTCGCCGCCCCTTGGGAACCAGGCGTACCGCTTGCCGACCACCCTTGCAGCTTGCGTCCGGCCGTCTGCAAACCGGCTCCAGTATCGCTCGCCACGTTCGCGATGGCCGCATTCGTCGCGCTCGCGGCCCCGTCCAGATTGGCGCGGGCCGTGGCCGCTACGCCGCTCGCCGACAAATCCGGCAGGGTTCCCGCCGACTCGACATTCTGCTGTGCGGACTGCTTGACCGAGTCGACGTGCTGTCCGACATAGTTGGCGGCCTGGTCGAATTTCTGGCCCGCCTGACTCGCAACGTTGTTCAGCGCACCCATGGCCTGCCCGGCCGCGGCGTCGTGTTTTTCGCAAGCAGCAAGAAAGCCGATCACGATCACTGCGCCCGCCAGCCGGTTCATTCCTTTCGTTCGCAACTTGTTCATTTCTCGTCTTCCTTGCCCGGTGTGCGTGTCGCCGCACGCCAGAAGTCCATTCCTGAGTTCAATCGATTGCACCAGACAAATGATAACTGCCGAAGCCCGCCGCCCTTATTTTGGAGCGCGACATTAGCCGTTGCGCCTAATCTTCAGCATTCAAAACAGCCCTTTCACGGGGCGACCGATCCGGAGTGTTAACAATCCGACCTCCTTTCAGACCCTTCTGATTCAATTCGTGAGTGACCCTTCTTATAGTGCGGACCATCCTTGATTTCTACATTGAAGTGTCGTCATGATTCTCATGAACTTGCTGGTCGCATTTGTCGCGGGACTGATCCTGTTTGAACCCTTCACGCGCGCACCCGTCTCGCGATCCGTTCGATTTACCGGGCATCGCAATCGCGCGAAGCGCGCGTTCTTTCAGGCGGGCGCGGCGTTGCTGGCCGCACTGATCATAGCGACCAGCGAGCCGTCGCCTCAGTTGGTTTCCCCGCTCCTGGTCCTGAGCAGTTCGGTATTGCTCATGCTCGCGGGGATTTATTGGGCCTGGCGCGGGACGCGCCTGCTCAAACCGGGAAAGATGTTCTCGACGCATTGAGGCTATCGGTACGCGCGTTATGTGGGGTGCTACACATTTCTATTCGACGACTCCGATAAGAATCGACGCTTGGCAGGAGACAACGAGATGGAAGACGGCACTGCCTAGTTCACCTGAAATTACTAAACAAACCTTTCCGCGAGCGGAAAGACGTAAAAAATAGGATGCCGTACGGATTAGGATTACGCGGTCTGAGGTATATAGATCGAGTGTCATGGCGCTTCAGGCGGCACGTTTAAGCGGGACAGGGGCGAAAAAAAAGGCGCTACGTTGCCGTAGCGCCTTAAAAGTTCTAGCCATTCCGAGGGCCGTGCTAGAACCTGAGAGCCGGTGATCAATTGGCTGGCGAGTCGTTAAAGCGTCTCTAACCAGTCTTTCGAAATCGGGTTCCATTTTTTACGTTAAGCGAAACCGAGTCAAGCGAAATTTCGGGGGGTGAGCGACTATCCAACGGTACGGTACACGGGTTTAATGACAAAAACGGGTCCAGCGAATGCATCTTATGGTCGCTGATTGGTACGATTCCGATAAGCGGGACGCCCGTCACCGGTCAGCATCAACGATCGGCAGCAAACGTCCTTCCCAACGAAACCAAGTTCCGAAAAATAAATGCACACAACTGAGAGCCGGCCAGCGAGCCGGGAAAAAGAAAAAGGGCGCGACGGAGAAGAAGTAGTTGCGTTGTCACGTGGACTGGATGTTTTGAGGCGGATTGCAGCGGCTGATGCACCGGTAAGCAACCGGGAGCTTGCAGAGTGGACGGGCATACCGAAGCCGACCATCTCGCGCCTGACAGCGACCCTGGTCAGCGCCAACCTGCTGTTTCAATTACCCGACAGTGAGCGGTTCGTGCTCACGGCATCAGTGCTCGAGCTAAGCAACGGATTCCTGCGCAACTTCGATATCCGGGCACGCGCACGGCCGTTTCTCATCGCGCTGGCTGACCGGACGACCTTAAGCGTTCATCTGGCTGTCCGCGACCGCCTGGACATGGTCGTCATCGATACTATCCGGCCACGCTCGGCGGTACTCGTGTCTCGACTGGAAGTGGGCGCGCGCATGGATCTCGGGCGGACCGCGGTCGGCCGGGCGTACCTGGCTGCGTTGGGCGAGGCTGACCGCGACAGTCTGGTCGAAAGCCTGCGCATTGCGTCGGGCGATGACTGGCCGAGCATCGACAGCGGTTTGAAGACCGGACTCGAAGACGCCTTGCGCCGCGGGTTTGCCATGTCGACCGGCGAATGGCATCACGGACTGAATGCAGTCGCGGCCGGTTTTGTCGGTCCGTCCGGCCAGCGTTACGCGGTGAACTGCGGTGGCGCCGAATACCAGGCTCCCCTTGACGTGCTGCTCGAAACGGTAGCGCCGGCGTTGCTTGAATGTGTTGCAAGAATCACCAATGAGATCGGTGGCACGCCGACTGCGCGCCTGAGCGAGTAAAGCCTTGCTTGTACCGATGCTGCGCCGGTCGTAGTGGCGCAGCATCGATTATTTCGGTTTCCTGTCGGGCGCTCGTCTCGACAAAAGCTTTCATTACCATTTCAAGACGTGCCTTCGTTGCGCGCTCTTGCGGCCCACAGCGCAATTTCCAGCATAGCGTTCATCGCCCGATGCTCTCCTGCAGCACGAGCAAGGTCCTGTAACGCTCGTAATCAATCGAAAGAAAGATAACTGGACTGCAAGGAAGCGCGGGACGTAGCATCATGCTTCGCGCGCCCGGCCACCGCTTAAAAGCTATCATTCGACGCTTCGTGCAACCGCTTTGGACGCCACAACGCCCCTGCCCGGCCTCACGCGGTCGCCGCCACGGCATCAAAACCGGCCTGTTCAAGGCCTGCTTTCGACCGTCAGTGCGAGCGCTCGGCTAGGCCGCTCGGCCGCGCATCAAGACACTGCTTCAAGAAACCTTTTCCGAGCCCACCGACTCACCGAGCCACTGAAACGATGGACGAACAAAAAAACCACTCAACGCCACCGCCTCATACTGAACCGCGTTCGCCCATCTCCCAGGCTTCCACACCCCGTCCACCCGCTTCACGCCCCCGCAGCCGCAAATTGCTGTGGATCGTGGTGCTGGTGCTGGTCTTGATCGGCTTGTTCGCGTGGCATCCGTGGAACCGGGGAAGCCCGGACAACGCGCAGCAAGCGCGGCAGGGAGGCGGCAGGCGTGGTGGCGGCCCCGGCATGGGCGCGCAGCCTCAGCCGGTGCATGTCGCGAACGTGACGCAAGGTGAAATGCCGGTGGTGATCAACTCGCTCGGGACGGTCACGCCGCTGGCGTCGGTGATCGTCAAGACGCAGATCAACGGCACGCTGCAGGAAGTCGCGTTCCGTGAAGGCCAGATGGTCAAAAAGGGCGATCTGCTCGCACAAGTCGACCCGCGTCCCTACGAAATTTCGCTGCGCAACGCGCAGGGCACGCTCGCGAAGGACCAGGCGTTGCTCCAAACCGCCCGGCTCGATCTGCAGCGCTACAAGGTGCTGCTATCGCAGGATTCCATCGCGAGTCAGCAGGTGGATACGCAGGCCTCGCTCGTGCAACAGCTCGAAGGGACGGTCAAGTCCGACCAGGCGAACGTGGACACATACAAGCTCGACCTCAATTACGCGCGCATCACGGCGCCGGTATCGGGCCGCGTCGGCTTGCGGCAAGTGGATCCAGGCAACTACGTGACCACCGGCGACGCAAACGGCGTGGTCGTCATCACGCAGCTCCAGCCTATCAGCGTGATCTTCACGACGTCCGAGGACAACCTGACCGCCATCCTGAAGCCGCTTCATGCGGGCTCGAAGATGTCGGTGACCGCTTACGACCGGGCCAATACAACGTCGCTGGAAAGCGGTTACCTCGAAACGGTCGACAACCAGATCGACACCACCACCGGCACCATCAAGCTTCGCGCGACCTTCGACAATAAGGAGTCTCTGCTGTTTCCAAATCAGTTCGTGAATACGAAGCTGCTCGTCGATGTCATCAAGGACGCGACCATCGTTCCGACGCCCGCGGTGCTCAACGGGTCATCGGGCGCATTTGTGTATGTGGTCAAGCCGGACAACACGGTGACGGTGCGCAATGTGAAGATCGGCCCGGTGGATGGCGAGCGCACCAGCATCAGGACAGGTCTGCAGGTGGGCGAACGCGTGGTGATCGACGGGTCGGACCGGCTGAAGGAAGGCGCGAAGATCACCATTCCGGCCGATGCACCGAAAGGCGCGTCAGGTGCATCAGGTGCAGCGACGGCGTCGGGGGCATCGGGCGCGCATGGCGCTTCCGGCGCGCATCATGGCCGTCACCGCCCGCAGCCGCAATAACGCATTGATGCTCCCTAACCGCACCGATACCGCATGAATCCATCGCGTCCCTTTATTCTGCGTCCGGTCGGCACGGCGCTGCTGATGGCGGCGATCATGCTGGTCGGCCTCGTTGCGCTGCGCTTCCTGCCGCTGTCCGCACTGCCGGCTGTCGACTATCCGACCATCCAGGTGCAGACGTTCTACCCGGGCGCATCGCCGGATGTAATGACCACGTCGGTGACGGCGCCGCTCGAGAAACAGTTCGGGCAGATGGCGAGCCTGAACCAGATGTCGTCGCAGAGTTCCGCGGGCGCCTCGGTCATCACGCTGCAATTCAGTCTCGACTTGCCGCTCGATATCGCCGAGCAGGAAGTGCAGGCCGCAATCAACGCAGCGGGCAATCTGCTGCCGTCCGACCTCCCCGCGCCACCGATCTACGCGAAGGTGAATCCCGCCGACGCTCCGATCATCACGCTCGCGATCAGCTCGAAGACCCTGCCGCTCACGCAAGTCCAGGATCTCGCCGATACCCGTCTCGCGCAGAAGATCTCGCAAGTCGCAGGCGTGGGTCTGGTCTCGGTCAGCGGCGGCAACCGGCCCGCCGTGCGAATCCAGGCGAACACGCGCGCTCTGGCGTCGTACGGATTGAATATCGACGACTTGCGCACGACCATTGCGAACCTGAACGTCAATACGCCGAAGGGCAATTTCGATGGCCCGTCGCGCGCCTACACCATCAACGCGAACGACCAGCTCACCGATGCCAACGCCTACCAGAGCGCGGTCATCGCGTACAGGAACGGCCGGCCGGTGATGCTGACGGACGTGGCCACCGTGGTGTCGGGTCCGGAAAACACGAAGCTCGGCGCATGGGTGGACAACACGCCGGCCATCATCTTGAACGTGCAACGCCAGCCGGGCGCGAACGTGATCGCGGTCGTCGACGGTATCAAGAAGATCCTGCCGCAGTTGCAAGCGGCGTTGCCCGCCGCGCTCGACGTGCGCATTGTCACCGACCGCACCACGACCATCCGCGCGTCCGTGCGCGACGTGCAGTTCGAACTGGCGCTTTCCGTGGTGCTGGTCGTGCTCGTGATCTACCTGTTCCTCGCGAACATCTGGGCCACGCTGATTCCAAGCTTGTCGGTGCCAGTGTCGCTGATCGGTACGCTTGCCGTCATGTACCTGTGCGGTTTCTCGCTCGATAACCTCTCGCTGATGGCGTTGACCATTGCGACCGGCTTCGTGGTCGATGACGCCATCGTCATGATCGAAAATATCGCCCGCTACGTGGAAGAAGGCGAAGGACCGCTCGAAGCCGCGCTGAAGGGCTCGAAGCAGATCGGCTTCACGATCATCTCGCTGACGGTTTCGCTGATCGCGGTGCTGATCCCGCTGCTTTTCATGGGCGATGTCGTCGGCCGCCTGTTCCATGAGTTCGCAATCACGCTGGCCGTGACCATCGTGATTTCGGCAATCGTGTCGCTGACACTCGTGCCCATGTTGTGCGCGAAACTGCTGCGCCATACGCCGCCGACCGAGACGCACCGGTTCTCGGCGCGGGCGCATCAGTTCATCGATTACGTGATTGGACGGTATGCCGTCGCGCTTACGTGGGTGCTCGACCGGCAGCGCTCCACGCTGGTCGTCGCGCTGCTCACGCTCGTGTTCACTGCCCTGCTCTATATCTGGATTCCGAAGGGATTCTTTCCGATCCAGGATACAGGCGTGATCCAGGCGATCACGCAGGCGCCGCAAGCCGCTTCGTATCAGGCGGTGGCACAGCAGCAGCAGGCGCTCGCCGCGCAGATCCTGAAGAACCCGGACGTCGAAAGCCTGACGTCGTTCATTGGAGTGGACGGCACCAACATCACGCTGAACAGCGGCCGGATGCTGATCAACCTCACGCCGCGCGACGACCGCAGCAGCACGTCGAGCGACGTGATCCGCAACCTGCAGCAGGATGTGGCGAACATTCCCGGCATCCGGCTTTATATGCAGCCGGTGCAGGACCTGACCATCGACTCCACGGTCAGCCCGACGCAATATCAGTTCATGCTGACCGATCCCAATTCGGCCGAGTTCGCCGAATGGGTGCCAAAGCTGACGGCACGTCTGCAGCAATCGCCGGAACTCGCCGATGTCGCCACCGACCTGCAGCAGAACGGGCAATCGGTGTATGTGGAAATCGATCGCTCGACGGCGGCGCGTTTCGGCATCACCCCTGCAACCGTTGACAACGCGCTCTACGATGCATTCGGCCAGCGCATCATCTCGACCATCTTCACGCAGTCCAACCAGTACCGCGTGATCCTCGAGAACGAACCAAGCGACGCGCATTACAGCGAAATCCTGAGCGGCATCTATCTGCCGTCATCGACGGCGTCGAACGGGCAAGTGCCCTTATCCGCAATTGCGACGTTCCACGAACGCGCCGCGCCGCTGCTCATCACTCACCTCGGCCAGTTCCCGGCGACCACGGTGTCGTTCAACCTCGCGCCCGGCGCGTCGCTCGGCGCGGCCGTGAAGGCCATCGAACAGGCGAAGCAGGACATCGGCCTGCCAGCGTCGTTCCAGATCCGCTTCCAGGGCGCCGCGCTCGCGTTCCAGGCATCGCTTTCGAACGAGCTGTTCCTGATCCTCGCCGCGATCGTCACCATGTATATCGTGCTCGGTGTGCTGTATGAGAGCTTCATCCATCCGATCACGATTCTCTCGACACTGCCCTCCGCCGGCGTCGGCGCGCTGCTCTCGCTGATGATCACGGGGCACGATCTCGACATCATCGGGATCATCGGCATTGTGTTGCTGATCGGGATTGTGAAGAAAAACGCCATCATGATGATCGACTTCGCGCTGGAGGCCGAGCGCGAGCAAGGCAAGACGCCGCGCGAAGCCATCTACCAGGCGTGCCTGCTGCGCTTCCGGCCCATCCTGATGACGACCATGGCCGCGCTTCTCGGTGCGTTGCCGCTGATGCTCGGCTGGGGCGCGGGTTCGGAACTCAGGCGGCCGCTGGGGATCGCTATCGTGGGTGGTTTGATCGTGTCGCAGGCGCTCACGCTGTTCACCACGCCGGTGATCTATCTCGGCTTCGATTCGCTCGGCCGCCGTGTGCGTGCGCGTTTTAACCGGAACGCGCCGCCTCGCCCCGCGGCGGACGTGGAGTAAGCACATGAACCTGTCGCAACCGTTCATCGCGCGCCCGGTCGCCACCACGCTGCTCGCAATCGGCATTGCGCTCGCTGGCCTCTTCGCGTTCACCAAGCTGCCGGTCGCGCCGCTGCCGCAAGTCGATTTTCCGACCATTTCCGTGCAGGCGAGCTTGCCGGGCGCGAGTCCCGAAACGGTCGCGACCAGCGTGGCAAGCCCGCTGGAGCGTCACCTCGGTTCGATTGCGGACGTCACCGAAATGACGTCGCAGAGCTCGGTGGGCGCAGCGCGGATCACGTTGCAATTTGGCTTGAACCGCGACATCGATGGCGCCGCGCGCGACGTGCAGGCCGCCATCAACGCGGCGCGCGCCGACCTGCCAGCGTCGTTGCGAAGCAATCCGACGTACCACAAGGTGAATCCCGCCGACGCGCCGATCCTGATCCTGGCGTTGTCCTCGCCGACCCGAACGGCCGGCTCACTCTACGATTCCGCCGCGACGGTGCTGCAACAGACATTGTCGACAGTGCCGGGCGTCGGCGAGGTCGATGTAAGCGGCTCGGCGAATCCTGCCGTGCGCGTGGAACTCGAACCGGGCGCGCTGTTTCACTACGGCATTGGCCTGGAAGACGTGCGTGCGGCGCTGGCATCGGCGAATGCGAACAGTCCCAAGGGCGCAATCGAGTTCAACGGCACGCACTTCCAGCTCTACACCAACGACCAGGCCACGAAGGCCGCGCAATATCGCGACCTCGTGGTGGCGTACCGCAACGGCGCGGCCGTGCATCTGAGCGACGTAGGCGAAGTGGTCGATTCGGTCGAAGACCTGCGCAATCTCGGCCTGATCAACGGCAAGCGCGCCGTGCTCGTGATCCTGTATCGCCAGCCGGGCGCGAATATCATCGATACCATCGATCGCGTGAAGGCCATGGTTCCGCAATTGCAGGCCGCCCTTCCCGCCGACATCGAGATCACGCCGACTGCCGACCGGTCGACCACGATCCGCTCGTCGCTGCACGACACGGAAGCCACGCTGATCATTGCGGTGGCGCTGGTCGTGATGGTCGTGTTCCTGTTCCTGCGCAACTGGCGCGCGACGCTGATTCCGAGCGTGGCCGTGCCCATATCGATTATCGGCACGTTTTCGGCCATGTATCTGCTCGGGTTTTCACTCGATAACCTCTCGCTGATGGCGTTGACCATCGCGACCGGTTTCGTGGTCGATGACGCCATCGTTGTGCTCGAAAACATCTCGCGGCATATAGAAAACGGCGTGCCGCGCATGAAAGCCGCCATTCTCGGCGCGCAGGAAGTCGGGTTCACGGTGTTATCGATGAGCATTTCGCTTGTCGCCGTGTTCCTGCCGATTCTGCTGATGGGCGGCATTGTCGGGCGGCTGTTCCGGGAATTTGCGCTGACGCTGTCGCTGGCGATTGCCGTGTCGCTGGTCGTATCGCTGACTGTCACGCCCATGATGTGCGCGCGGCTCTTGCAGGAGCCGCACAACCAGAAGCCGCCGGGCCGTTTCTCGCGCTGGCTCGAACGCCAGTTCGACGCCATGCAGCGCGGCTATGGACGCACGCTCGGCGTGGCGCTCGCGCATCCGCGAATCGTCTTGCTGGTGCTGATCGCGACAGTCGGGCTGAACGTTTATTTGTACATCATCGTGCCGAAGGGATTTTTCCCGCAGCAGGACACGGGGCGGATCGTCGGCGGAATTCAGGCTGACCAGAGCACGTCATTCCAGGCGATGAAGGGCAAGTTCTCCGACATGATGAAGATCGTGCAGGCCGATCCTGCGGTAGAAAGCGTCGCGGGTTTCACGGGTGGCCGGCAGACCAATTCGGGCTTCATGTTCATCTCGCTGAAACCCAAGAAAGAGCGCAAGGTTTCCGCCGATGCCGTGATCCAGCGCCTGCGTCCAGCGTTGTCCAACGTCGCGGGGGCCCGCACGTTCCTGCAAGCCGTTCAGGATATCCGCTCGGGCGGCCGGCAATCGAACGCGCAATACCAGTTCACGCTGCTCGCGGATTCCACGGCCGACCTCTACAAGTGGGGACCGAAACTCACCGACGCCCTGCTCGCCCGCCCCGAACTCGCCGACGTCAATTCCGACCAGCAGCAAGGCGGGCTGGAATCGTTCGTCACGTTCGACCGCGCAACCGCGGCGCGTTATGGCATCAAACCGGCGCAGATCGACAACACGCTTTACGATGCCTTCGGCCAGCGCCAGGTATCGACCATTTATAACGAGCTGAGCCAGTACCACGTGGTGATGGAACTCGCGCCGAAGTACTGGCAAGACCCGGAGATGCTCAAGCAGATCTACATCAGCACGTCGGGCGGGTCAGCGAACGGGGCGGCATCGACAAACGCGACGACCACCACGGCTCCCACTTCCGCGACCAGCGTCACCACGGCCGCCGATGCCTCGACGAGCGTGAACAGCGCGCTTGCGCTTGCGTCCATTCGCAACAGCGCGACCAATGCCATTGCGGCAAGCGGAAAGTCGAGTTCGTCGTCGGGCGCGGCGGTATCGACGTCGAAGGAAACCATGATCCCGCTCTCGTCCATCGCCAAGTTCGGGCCGGGGAATACGCCGCTTTCGGTCAATCACCAGAGCCAGTTCGTGGCGTCGACCATCTCGTTCAATTTGCCGCCGGGCAAGTCGCTGTCTGACGCAACTGCAGCAATCTACGAGACGATGGCGACCATCGGCGTGCCGGCCACGGTTCGCGGCAGTTTCGCGGGCACGGCGCAGCAGTTCCAGGATTCCACGAAGGACCAGCCGATCCTGATCCTGGCGGCGCTCGCAGCGGTGTATATCGTGCTGGGGATCCTTTACGAAAGCTACATCCACCCGATCACGATTCTCTCCACGCTGCCTTCGGCTGGTATCGGTGCATTGCTTGCACTGCTGCTGTTTCGCACCGAGTTCAGCATCATTGCGTTGATCGGCGTGATCCTGTTGATCGGGATTGTGAAGAAGAACGCCATCATGATGGTCGACTTCGCGATCCAGGCGCAGCGGCACGGGGCATCGACTTCCCGCGCGGCAATCGAGGAAGCATGCCTGCTGCGCTTTCGTCCGATCATGATGACCACCGCCGCCGCGTTGCTCGGCGCGTTGCCGCTGGCATTCGGAACGGGCGAAGGATCGGAAATGCGCGCCCCGCTCGGGATCGCAATCGTGGGTGGCCTGATCGTGAGCCAGTTGCTGACGCTTTACACCACACCGGTCGTTTATCTTTATATGGACCGGATCCGGATCTGGTCGGAGAATCGCCGGGCGCGCAGAGGTCCGCAACGACCGGCAAGCGTGACGGAATGAGACGCTTCAATAACAAGCCCTGAGCAGGATTCCCCAAAATGGCTTAACGTTTCCGTCTGCCCACCAATAGAAGGAGCGTTTCAGCGATGAAAGTCCTGCTCATCGGCGCAAATGGCCGCACCGGCCGTCACGTTGCCCGGCAACTGCGTGCCGCATCTCTTCCTTTCAAGGTACTGCTGCGCAAATCGGCGCAACGCGGTGAGTTCGCGGCGCTCGGCGCGCAAATCGTGCTGGGCGATCTGACGCACGATTTCTCCCATGCCTTCGATGACGTCACGCACGTCGTTTACGCGGCGGGATCGGCGGAAAGCGAAGGCGTGAACGAGGAACGCGCGATCGACCGCGACGCCGTTCAACGCACGGCCGACTACGCCAAACGCCGCCGCACGCAGCAACTCGTGGTGATCAGCGCGATCTCGGCGTATTGGCCGGAATCAAGCACGCTCCAACTCAAGCACTACTCGAAGATGAAACGCGAAGCCGACGATTACGTGCAGGCAAGCGGCGTACCGTATGTCATCTTGCGTCCGGGGGCGCTATCCGATGAAACCGGCCGGGGCACGATCGCGCTCGCAACCGATCGCAACGCCAGTACGTTGCCGGTGTCACGCGACGACGTGGCGCGCGTGACAGTGGCGTGCATTACCCGCGGCGTGCGCGACGAGGTGATCGGTTTTGTCGGTGGCGACACGCCCATAGACGTGGCGCTCGACACCGTTCAGACCGCGCCGACCAGCCGGTAGCCCACGCCCGTCTCAGTCACGATGTGCTCGGGCTGGGCGGCGTCGCGTTCGAGCTTCTGCCGTAGATGCGCCATGTAGATGCGCAAATAGTGGTGGCTTTCCACATGTGAAGGCCCCCACACTTCGCGCAACAGCTGACGATGCGTCAATACCCGGCCCGCATGCCGCACGAGCGTGGAAAGCAGCCTGTATTCGATCGGCGTGAGATGCACGGCCGCGCCTGCACGGGTCACCTGACGCAGGCCGAGATCGATGGACACTTCGCCGAATTTCACCAACGGCGATTCACTCGATGCCGCCTGGTTGCGCCGGCGCAAATGCGCGCGAATCCGCGCCATCAATTCCGATACGCCAAAGGGCTTGGTCAGGTAATCGTCCGCGCCAGCATCGAGCGCGGCGACCTTTTCTTCCTCTTGCGTACGCGCCGATAAAACGATCACCGGCAGCTCCGTCCAGCTCCGCAGCTCGCGTATCACATCGAGACCATCCGTATCCGGCAAACCAAGATCCACGATCAGCAGGTCGGGCTTGCGCGTGGCCGCTTCCACCAGGCCTTGCTTGCCCGTTTCCGCTTCGTGCACGGTGATGCCTTCGGCCTCGAGCGACGCACGCACGAAGCGGCGAATCTGCTTTTCGTCCTCGATCAGCACGACGGTGACAGTAGGTTCGCTCATGCGCTTTTCGGGTCGGACTGAGGGAAATCGGCGAAGTCCTGTTCGACTTCATCGAAGAGAGAAGGGACGGGCGGCGCGGGCTCGACCGGCAGCGTGAACCAGAAGCGCGCGCCTTCTATTTGCGTTTCTCGAGCGGTCGCGCTCAGGCGATTGTCAGCGCCGATCGTACCACCGTGGGCCTCCACGATCGCGCGGCAGATCGAGAGCCCGAGGCCAATACCCGGCTTTGCCGACTCCTTCTCCCCACGCGTGAATTTCTCGAAGACGCGGTCTTCCATGTTCGCGGGAAGACCGGGCCCGTTATCGTCTATGTACACACGCACAAAGGGCTTTCCACCCGCGCTGACGTTCTGCGCGCCGATCACGAGTTTCGAGCCTGTCGGCGTGTACTTGGCAGCGTTCTCCAGCAGATTCGAGAAGAGCCGTTCCATCAGCACGGCATCGAGTTGCAGGAACGGCAGGTCGGCCGGCAAGCGGACGTCGACCGTACGGCCATCCAGCACTCGGCGACACGCGCGCAACGCGGCCCCGACCGTTTCTTCGAGCAACGACCATTGCAGGTTCAGGCGCAAGCCACCGGCTTGCAGCCGAGCCATATCGAGCAGGTTTGTCACGATACTCGTCATGCGCAGCGATTCGTCGTGAATCGCCGAGATCAACTCGACATTTGCCGGCGAACGGGCGTCGCCATGGGCTTGCGCCAGCATGGATGCAAATCCGACGATAGTTGTAAGCGGCGTGCGCAGATCGTGCGAGATTGCGGACAGCAGCGAGTTCCGAAGACGTTCGGACTCCATGCTGACAAGCGCATCACGGGCGATGTCCACGTAATGCACGCGTTCCAGCGCAAGCGCGATCTGCGCGGCGAACGCATCGAGCATGCGCTTCTGCTCGGGCACCTCGAGTTCACTGGCGTCGTGCGTCATCACCGCGAGCACGCCACGCGTTCGCATTGGCGCCTTCAGCGGCAAATAAAGCGCTGCGGCGGCCGGCAACGTATCGGTCCCTCGCCCGGCCGGCTTTTGCTGGTCGTAGACCCATTGGCCGACATCGAGATCAAGCGCACTTTCCTCGAGTAACAAGGCTGTGGCCGATGGTTCCGAAGGGTCAAGTTTCTGGCGGACTTTATCGGCGGAATCGGGGAGCAAGATGGCGACTTTTGCGCGAAACACTTCGCTGACATGACGCATGCCGATACCCACGATCTGCTCGGTCGCGAGCGCCGCGCCGAGTTCACCCGCCATGGCATACATGGCGCCCGTGCGGCGTTCGCGTTTAGATGCAACGCGTGCTTCGCGCCGCAGACTCGACGTCAGGTGACTGATCACCAGCGAAGTCAACAACATGCCGGTAAAGGTCAGCAGATATTGCGTGTCCGTGACCGACAACGACATGCGCGGCGGCACAAAAAAGAAGTCGAAGGCGGCTACGCTCAGAAACGACAGAAGCACGCCCGGACCGCGCCCGATTCGCGCCGCCGTATAGATCACGCCGACCAGATATAGCATCACGAGATTGGTGAGATCGAAGCGGTCACGAATCTGGCTGGCAAGCACCGTGATGACTGCGCAGATGGCGACGGCGTACAGGTAGCCACGCGGCGCCGAGCGTTGCTCGCGGGCAGCGCCCAACGTGTCTCGCCATTCACCTCCGCCAGCTTTGTCTTTCTGCGTCAGCGCTGGGTTCTTCTCACCTTCGCGGGCGCGAATCAGCGTAAGGTCGAGGTCCCCTGCGCGCTCCGCCAGCCGCTCACCAAACGGCCGTTTTAGCCAGCGATCAAAACCACGTCGCGCCGACGCTCCTGCAACAAGCTTCGATGCATTGCGAGCCTGCGCATAACCAATCAGCGTAGCGACGGCATCCGCGCCAGCCAGCGTAACCGTCTCCGCGCCGAGTTCGGCCGCGAGCTTCAGCGCGGCGAGGGTGCGTTCGCGACGGGCATCGGACAGTTTTTGCAAGCGCGGTGTTTCGACGTACACCGCGATCCAGTCGGAACGCAGACTGGCAGCGAGCCGTGCCGCTGCGCGCACGAGTGTAGGCGCTTCCGGCCCGGGACCGATGCAGACCACCAGCCGTTCACGCGCCTGCCAGATGCGCTCGATAGACCGGTCCGCCCGATACTCACGCATCTGGGCATCGACGCGATCTGCCGTGCGCCGCAGCGCCAGTTCCCGTAGCGCGATCAGATTGCCCTTGCGGAAGAAATTGCGCACGGCATGTTCTGCCTGCTGCGGCATGTACACCTTGCCGTCACGCAGCCGTTCCAGCAGCTCTTCGGGCGGAAGGTCCACGAGCGTCACTTCGTCGGCCTGATCCAGCACGCGGTCAGGAACCGTCTCGAACACGCGGATCTGCGTGATCTGGCCGACGATGTCATTCAGGCTTTCCAGATGCTGGACGTTGACGGTGGTGTAGACATCGATACCCGCGTCGAGCAGCTCATGCACGTCCTGCCAGCGTTTCAGATGACGCGCGCCGGGGACGTTGGAATGCGCGAGTTCATCGACCAGAATCAGTTGCGGATGGCGCAGCAGGGCGGTGTCGAGATCGAAGTCCTGCAGCGAATGGCCGCGGTACGCGATCTGCGCAAGCGGCAGGTGTTCCAGGTCCTCGGTGAGCGCGGCGGTCTCGGTCCGGCCATGCGTTTCCACGATGCCGATAACGACATCGTCGCCCTGCTCCTTGCGCCGCCGCGCGGCAAGCAGCATGGCGTAGGTCTTCCCCACGCCGGCCGATGCGCCAAAAAATATCTTCAGCCGTCCGCGATGACGCTTTTCTTCTTCTCTTTGCAGCTTGTCCAGCAGCTCGTCTGGGTTCGGGCGATTCATTTTTCAGTGTTCAGGAGCGGTCGCATGCCTGGCGGGGACGAGCATATCGACGCGAAGACCCGGCGCGTCGGTATGCGACTGTCCCAGTATGCTTAACTGGGGCTGACTTGTATCCTCCGCCGTTTGGCCTAAGACGTCTGCATAGCCTGCGATGGCTCGAACATTAAGCGCGTTGGCATAAAGACCGGATCAAAGGTCGATGCGCGAGCATAAAAATTGTATAAAGAAAGAGCGCGGCGCCAGCACCGTCCACACCCGGTCAGCGCCGCGCCGTCTCATTCGCTCAAGGCTGCAGGATCGTCGACCCGGTCGTCCGGCGTGCTTCGAGATCCTCGTGAGCCCTTGCCGCTTCCGAGAGCGGATAACGCTGGCGCACGCTCGTCTTGACCTGCCCCGTCGTCAATACATCGAAGAGCTCAGCGGCCATCTGCTCGAGATCGCTGCGCTTGGCGATATAACTGAACAACGTCGGGCGCGTGAAATAAAGCGACCCGCGCCCGGCGAATTCCGATGAGTCGATCGGCGGCAACGGACCCGACGTATTGCCGAAGCTCACGAACATGCCGAGCGGCGCGAGGCAATCCAGCGACGCCGTATACGTGTCCTTGCCGATCGAATCGTAGACCACGGGAACGCCCGCGCCATTCGTGATTTCACGCACACGCTTGGTAAAATCCTCCCGCGTATAGACGATCGGATGATCGCAGCCATGCGCCTTGGCGAGCGCTGCTTTTTCGTCCGATCCGACCGTGCCGATCACGGTCGCACCGAGCGCCTTCGCCCACTGGCAGGCAAGCATGCCAACTCCGCCCGCGGCGGCGTGAATCAGTACAGTGTCGCCCGCCTTCACACGATAGGTCCTGCGCAACAGGTACTGCGCGGTCAGACCCTGCAGCATCACGGAGGCAGCGTCCTCGTAGCTGATGGCGTCGGGCAGGCTCACCACATATTGCGTCGACATGACGCGTTCCTCGGCATAGGCGCCCGGCGGCCGCGACGCATAGGCCACCCGGTCACCGACCTTGAACCCGGTCACGCCCTCACCCACTGCGGTGACCTCGCCCGCCGCTTCCATGCCGATGCCACCCGGCAACGGCATCGGATAAAGCCCGGTTCGGAAATACACGTCGATATAGTTCAGGCCCACCGCGTGATGCTTCACGCGGATCTCGCCCTTGCCCGGCGCGCCCACTTCCACATCGACCCATTTCAATACTTCGGGGCCGCCCGTTTTTTCGAATCGAATTGCTTTTGTCACCGTTGTCTCCGTGTTGAGGGCGCTTGCGCGTCCAATGACCAGCAAACGCAACGCCAAGCCTGGTTTAGCGGCCCTATCTAAGCGGCCCTGCCCAGTCGCAGCTTCAAGTCGTCGAGAATCATGCGCGCCGTTGCGAGGTTCGTGGCGCACGCGACGTTATGGACGTCGCAGGCGCGAACCAAAGCGTTGATGTCCGGCTCGTGCGGCTGTGGCGTCATGGGGTCGCGCAGGAAGATCACCAGGTCGACGCGGCCCTCCGCCAGTTCAGCGCCAATCTGCAGGTCGCCGCCAAACGGCCCGGACAACTTGCGCTCCACCTCCAGTCCGTGAGCTGCCGCGATACGCGCGCCGGTCGTGCCCGTTGCCAGCAGCCGGCACTGCGCGAGCGTCGCCGCGAACTCGCCGGCCAGCGCAACGATGTCATCCTTTTTCATGTCGTGCGCGATCAGCGCGACGCGTGGGTTCATCGAATGTCTCTCTGTCATGGGTTGTTATGGGTTCGGTGCCGATACTTCAATACATCGATACGTCAGTAAGTGCCCGGATACGCGCCGCCGTCGATCAGCAGGTTTTGTCCCGTGATGTACCCCGCATGCACGCTGCACAAATAAGCGCACGCCTTGCCGAACTCTTCCGGCGAGCCGAAGCGGCCGGCAGGCAACTTGCTCATGCGGCGCTTCTTGGCTTCTTCCACGCTGATGTTGTTCGCCTTCGCGTCGGCCGCGAACGTGGTGACGAGGCGGTCGGTGTCGAAGGAACCTGGCAGCAGGTTGTTGATGGTCACGCCGCTTGCCGCCACCTTGCGCGACAATCCCGCGATAAACCCCGTCAGCCCCGAACGCGCGCCGTTCGACAAGCCCAGCACGTCGATAGGCGCCTTCACCGACGAACTCGTGATGTTCACGATCCGCCCGAAACCCCGTTCGATCATGCCGTCGAGCGTCTGCTTGATCAGCTCGATAGGCGTGAGCATGTTCGAGTCGAGCGCCTTGATCCAGTCATCGCGGGAAAACTGGCGGAAGTCGCCCGGCGGCGGACCACCGGCGTTATTCACGAGAATGTCGGGCGCCGGACAAGCGGCCAGCGCCGCCGCGTGCCCCTCCGGCGAGGTGATGTCGCAGGCGACCGCCGTCACGTTCACGCCATAGGTCGTTCGAATGTGCTCCGCCGTGGCTTCCAGCGGCACCGCCGTGCGCGCCACGATCACGAGGTTGACGCCTTCGGCGGCCAACGCTTCCGCGCAGCCGCGCCCCAAACCCTTGCTGGCCGCACATACGAGCGCCGTGCGCCCCTTGATTCCCATGTCCATTGCTGTCCCTTTGTAGTTGTCCGCTAGTTGCCCGCGCTTTGACAGGTTTGCACCGGTCCAAGCGGAATTTCGAATGTCGGCCGGATCCCGGCTCGCAATCATGCATTGGATCGCATGATGCAATTCTAGAAGAATGAGGGATCGGACGTCGGCCGTGCAATAGACCGGATGGCCTGTCGCCCGCAATCTCCACTTTCAGCGCCCCTAATTTGGGTAAACTGGCGGCACTGCCCAAGCTCAGCAATTGAAACCGCCCTGCACGCGCGGTTTGAAAGCAGCCGCACCGACAATCTGCGTCACAAGCATGACCCGAAACCACATTTAATGCCGCGGCAACCGCGCGAACACCATGAACCAGGACAGCCGCTTTCCGAATCTTTTCATCCTCAACCACCCGCTGATCCAGCACAAGCTGACTCACATGCGGGACAAGGACACGTCCACCCGTACATTCCGCGAATTGCTGCGCGAAATCACGCTGCTGATGGGTTACGAGATCACGCGCAACCTGACGCTGACCACGAAGCGTGTCGAGACACCGCTCGTTACCATCGACGCACCTGTCATTGCGGGCAAGAAGCTCGCCATCGTGCCCGTGCTGCGCGCCGGCATCGGCATGTCGGACGGGCTGCTGGACCTGATTCCGTCGGCACGCGTGGGGCACATCGGGGTGTATCGGGCGGAAGATCACCGGCCGGTCGAGTATCTCGTGCGCCTGCCCCCGGATCTCGAGGAGCGCGTGTTCATCTTGTGCGACCCCATGCTCGCGACCGGCTATTCGGCCGTGCACGCGGTCGACGTCATGAAACGGCGCAAGGTGCTGGGTGAAAACATCATCTTCGTCGCGCTGGTCGCGGCGCCTGAAGGCGTGAAGGTTTTCTCCGATGCCCACCCTGACGTGAAGCTTTACGTCGCCTCGCTCGATTCCCATTTGAACGAGCATGCATACATTGTCCCGGGCCTGGGGGACGCCGGCGACCGGCTGTTCGGCACCAAGAACTGACGGAAAGCCCGGCGAACCTACGGCTCATCGCGTCGCCGCCATAAGGCCAATGCCTGCCGGACGGGCGCGCCATGATAAAATTCGGGTCCGCCAAATGCGTTGATGCAGCATTGAGGCAGCCTTGCCGCGGTTTTTTCGCGCCCGGCAGGCCCCGTCATGTAAGCAGCGGGAACATACATGCCAGCTGGCGAAAAACGCTGCGCAGGGAAGCTGAAAGAAAGCTGCACAAAGCTGCATAAGGCGGCGACATTGACACACAGGCGTGCGAGAACAGCTCGGGCGCGATGGAGAAAGGTATGGCGGGTCATTCAAAATGGGCCAACATCAAGCATAAGAAAGCGGCCACCGACGCCAAGCGCGGCAAGGTCTGGACGCGTCTTATCAAGGAAATTCAGGTTGCAGCGCGCATGGGTGGCGGAGAGATCGACACCAATCCGCGCCTGCGGCTCTCCGTCGAGAAGGCGTACGACGCCAACATGCCCAAGGACAACATCAACCGCGCGATCCAGCGCGGGGTGGGCGGCGTGGACGGCGCGACCTACGAAGAAATCCGCTACGAGGGCTATGGCATTGGCGGCGCGGCGATCATCGTGGACACCATGACGGACAACCGGACCCGCACGGTCGCGGAAGTGCGCCACGCGTTCTCGAAGTTCGGCGGCAACATGGGCACGGACGGATCGGTCGCGTTCATGTTCGACCACGTCGGCCAGTTCCTGTACGCACCCGGCACGCCGGAAGACAAGCTGATGGAAGCGGCGCTCGAAGCGGGCGCGGACGACGTGGTGACGAACGACGATGGCAGCATGGAAGTGGTGTGTCCGGCCAACGACTTCCAAAAGGTAAAGGACGCGCTGGAAGCTGCCGGCTTCAAGGCTGAAGTCGCCGAAGTGATCATGAAACCGCAGACTGAAGTCGAATTCACGGGCGAAGACGCCGCGAAAATGCAGAAATTGCTCGATGCGCTGGAAAATCTTGACGACGTGCAAGAGGTTTATACCAACGCAACAATCGACGAAGAGTAAACGCGGGTTGGTAAGGGGCTTGTCTTTCACGCGCTGGAAATTGCAGCAGGCGAAGTCGAGAACCCAAAGCATTTCTGGCCCGATTGGTGCATGCGCGTTCAGCAGCCGTTCCGGGTCTGCAGAGAAACAAGCTGCAAACGGCTTTTGACGGCCGGGTTTAAAGACGCGAAGTCGTGTGACGCAGCCGTTATCGGCGCGAGCCCTCTTCTCTCTCTCATGATCCCTGCGGCCACTGACAGTCAGCCGGAATGCAGCAAAGCAAAACTGCGGAGGCGCGGTGAACCGGTTCAGGAAGAACTCACCGGTTCGCGCTGCCAGCCGCCACGAATTTCTTAAGGTCTTCGAGGTTTAAATGAAGTTACTCGTCGTCGGTTCGGGCGGTCGCGAACATGCGCTCGCGTGGAAGCTCGCGCAGTCGCCGCGCGTGCAGATGGTTTATGTCGCGCCGGGTAACGGCGGCACGGCTCAGGACGAACGTCTGCTGAATGTCGACATCACGGATCCGGCCGCGCTGGCCGATTTCGCAGAAAATGAGCAGATCGCGCTGACCGTAGTGGGTCCCGAGGGTCCGCTGGCGGCAGGCATCGTGAACTTGTTCCGCTCGCGTGGCCTGAAGATTTTTGGTCCGACCAAAGAAGCGGCGCAACTCGAAAGCTCGAAGGACTTTGCCAAGGCGTTCATGAAACGCCATGCCATTCCCACGGCCGAGTATGAAACGTTCACGGACATCGGTGCGGCACACGCTTATCTCGACACGAAGGGCGCGCCCATTGTCATCAAGGCCGACGGCCTGGCTGCGGGTAAAGGCGTGGTTGTCGCGACAAGCCTGGAAGAGGCGCATGCAGCCGTCGACTCCATGCTCGCCGACAACAAGCTGGGCGACGCCGGTGCACGCGTGGTGATCGAGGAGTTCCTGGACGGCGAGGAAGCCAGCTTTATCGTGATGGTGGATGGCAAGCATGTGCTGGCGCTGGCGTCGAGCCAGGACCACAAGCGCCTGCTCGATGGCGACAAGGGCCCGAACACCGGCGGCATGGGTGCGTATTCACCTGCCCCGATCGTCACGCCGCAACTGCATGCGCGCGTGATGCGCGAAATCATCCTGCCGACAGTGCGCGGCATGGAGCAGGAAGGCATCCGCTACACGGGCTTCCTGTATGCCGGCCTGATGATCGACGCGCAGGGCAATCCGAAGACGCTCGAATTCAATTGCCGCATGGGAGATCCGGAAACGCAGCCGATCATGGCGCGCCTGAAGGGTGATTTCTCGAAGGTGGTTGAACTGGCGATCGCGGGCACGCTTGCCACGGCCGAGATCGAATGGGACCGGCGTACCGCGCTTGGCGTGGTGCTCGCCGCTCACAACTACCCGGACACGCCGCGCAAGGGCGACCGGATCAACGGCATACCTGCAGAAACGCCGGAAGCAGTGACGTTCCATGCCGGCACCACGCTGGAAAACGGCAAGCTGACCACGTCCGGCGGCCGCGTCCTGTGTGTAGTGGGTCTGTCGGATTCGGTTCGCGGCGCGCAATCCGTCGTCTACGATACGATCAACCAGATCGCGTTCGACGGCATGCAGTATCGGCGGGACATTGGGTATCGGGCGCTCAATCGAAAGGCGTCGGATCGACAAAGCTGATTCGACACCGCATTCAAGTACAGCACTGCCGGACCTTCGCGTCCGGCAGTGCGTTTTTAGACGAAACGCGCCGAATGGCGGCAGACCGCCTCCTTGTCCGCCTTTCCCGCACACCAGAAAGCACGCAGCACGATGACCGATTCGACCTACGACGTACACGCTGTCCGCACCTATCTCACCGGTTTGCAAAAGCAGATCGCAGATACGCTCGGCAGGTTCGATGGCGCCGAATTTGCCGTCGATTCATGGCAGCGTGGGCCTGCGGAGCGGCTGCGCGGCGGCGGGAGTACCCGGATTCTCGAAGGCGGGCAGTTTTTCGAGCGCGGCGGCATTGGCTTTTCGGATGTCGCGGGCGACTCCCTGCCGCCATCGGCGAGTGCCGCGCGTCCTCAACTGGCCGGCCGCGGTTTCGAGGCAATGGGCGTATCGTTGGTCATGCATCCGCGCAATCCGCACTGCCCGACCGTGCATATGAACGTGCGCCTGCTGATCGCCACGAAAGCCGGCGAGGCGCCGCTCTTCTGGTTCGGCGGCGGAATGGACCTGACGCCGTATTACGGTTATGAGGAAGACGCGCAGCATTTCCACGGCGTGTGCCGTGACGCGCTTGCGCCGTACGGCGCGGATTTATACCCGCGTTTCAAGAAATGGTGCGACGAGTATTTTTATCTCAAGCATCGCAACGAGCCGCGCGGTATCGGCGGGATTTTTTTCGACGATTTCTCGGAACCCGGTTTCGACGAATCGTTCGCGATGATGCGCAGCGTCGGCGACAGCTTTCTCAACGCCTACGTGCCGATCATCGAACGCAGGCGCAACACGCCGTATGGCGAAGCCGAGCGGGAATTCCAGGCCTATCGGCGAGGCCGCTACGTTGAATTCAACCTGGTATTCGACCGGGGCACGCTGTTCGGGTTGCAAAGCGGCGGGCGCACGGAGTCCATCCTGATGTCGATGCCACCGGCCGTTTCATGGCGATACAACTGGAAACCGGAAACCGGCACGCCCGAAGCGCGGCTTTATTCCGATTTCCTTGTCGCGCGAGAGTGGGTTTAAATAGCCACGGAAACATGAACCGGCGCTGTACCCGTTGCATTCCGTCCCCAAAGAGGACCGTCCACTGAAACCCAATCTTCCTTGCGTTCACCGCGTCGGCTTGCTGGGCGGCACGTTCGACCCGATACATAACGCTCACATGGCGCTCGCGCGGCGTTTCGCCGAGTTGCTGGACCTGACCGAACTCGTATTTCTGCCGGCAGGCCAACCGTGGCAGAAAAAAGACGTGACTCCGGCGCATCACCGGCTCGCAATGACTCGCGCAGCGGCGCAAGCGCTGCACATCGACGGTTTGAAGATCACCGTCGCGACCGACGAAATCGATCACGATGGCCCGACCTATACCGTGGAGACGCTCGCGCGCTGGCGCGAGCGGGAAGGCGCGGATGCGTCGCTGGCGTTGCTGATCGGCGCCGACCAGCTCGTGCATCTGGATTCTTGGCGCGACTGGAAACGGCTGTTCGAATTTGCGCACGTATGCGTGGAAACACGCGCGGGTTTCGATGTATCGACGGTTTCACCCGCTGTTGCCGAGGAAATTGCGGCCCGCAGCGCGAGCGCGGATGTGCTCCGGTCCACGCCGCACGGGCACCTGTTGATCGACTCGGCGCTGGCGCTCGAAGTATCCGCCACCGAAATCCGCGAGCAGTCGGGCGAACGCCTCAAAACGCACGCGGCAGGCGGGATTGCTGCCGAGAGTAATGTTCCGTCCGCCGTATGGGACTATATTGTTCAACACCACTTGTACCATCGGTAAAAATATGGAAATTCAAAAGCTTCAACGCGCGATCATCGACGGTCTCGAAGACGTCAAGGCGCAGGACATCAAGGTGTTCAACACCACTCACCTGACCGCCCTCTTCGACCGTGTGATCGTGGCGAGCGGCACGTCGAATCGTCAGACCAAGGCGCTTGCGAACAGCGTGCGCGAAAAGGTCAAGGAGCTGGGCGGCGACGTCATCAGCACCGAGGGCGAGGAAATCGGCGAATGGGTGCTGGTCGATTGCGGTGACGCCGTCGTCCATATCCTGCAACCGGCGCTGCGCCAGTACTACAACCTCGAAGAAGTCTGGGGCGACAAACCCGTGCGCGTGAAGCTGCAAAGCGCAGGCGGTTTCGGCGGCGCGCGTGTGACCGCGGACGAAGAAGACGAGGAAGACGAACCGGCGGCCAAGCCCGCGCGCAAGACCACGCGTCGCTGAGCTTCAGGTTCAGTGCGAACGTACCGCTTTACCTGAAGGCGGACGCTTCGTGCGCCTCACGCTGCCATGAAACTTCATATCCTCGCGGTCGGCCACAAGATGCCCGACTGGATCTCAACCGGCTTTGACGAATATGCGAAACGCATGCCGCCCGAGCTGCGCGTGGAGTTGCGCGAGATCAAGCCTGAACAGCGCTCGTCGGGCCGTAACGCCGAGAGCGTCATGGCGGCTGAACGTGTGCGCATCGAAGCAGCGTTGCCGAAAAATGCGCGTCTTGTCGCGCTCGATGAACGCGGCCGCGACTGGACCACGATGCAACTCGCCGGCGCCCTTCCCGACTGGCAACAAGATGGCCGCGACGTGGCCTTCGTGATCGGCGGTGCCGACGGTCTCGATCCGCACATCAAGGCGCGCGCCGACGTATTACTGCGTGTGTCGAGTCTTACGCTGCCGCACGGCATGGTCCGCGTGCTCCTGGCCGAGCAGCTTTATCGTGCGTGGAGCATCACGCAGAACCACCCATATCATCGCGCGTGAACGGCAACGGGTCATCGAAGGCGCGGAACCGCCAACGCGTGCGCTTCGAGGATTGCCTCAATGTCATCGACCACGTTTGCGTTTGTTTATCTTGCGTCGCAAAGTCCCAGGCGCCGGGAGTTGTTGCAGCAACTCGGCGTCAAGTGCGAACTGCTCCTCCCCCTTCCTGATGAAGACGCCGAAGCGCTCGAAGCCGAGCTTCCCGGCGAAGCCGCCGATGCCTACGTCCTGCGCGTATGCGCGGCGAAGGCACAGGCTGCATATGCTCGGCGCGTAAAGGGCGAGCACGCGCCTTCGCCCATCCTTGTTGCCGATACAACCGTCACCCTCGATGGCGCCATCATGGGCAAACCGGACGATGCCGCCCATGCCGTCGCAATGCTCGAACGGCTGTCCGGGCGTGATCACGAAGTGTTGACGGCGCTCGCCGTCGTCGATTCCGAAGGCGGGATGCTCCAGCCCGTCCTGTCGCGTTCGCTCGTGCGCTTCGCCGCGGTCGACCGTGCTGCACTGCAACGCTACGCCGCCACTGGCGAACCGCTCGGAAAGGCCGGTGCGTATGGCGTTCAGGGACGCGCGGCAGCGTTTATCGAACGGATTGAAGGGTCCTATTCGGGTATCATGGGCCTGCCTCTTTTCGAAACAGCCGCACTCCTGCGCGTGGCGCGCGTCGACTTTTAAACCCGTCCATGAACGAAGAAATTCTGATCAACGTCACACCGCAGGAAACCCGCGTTGCCCTCGTTCAGCAAGGCGCGGTGCAGGAGCTTCATGTCGAGCGCACGTTGTCGCGCGGCCGAGTGGGTAATGTATATCTCGGCAAGGTCGTGCGTGTATTGCCGGGCATGCAGTCGGCGTTTATCGACATAGGGCTCGAGCGCGCCGCGTTCCTCCATGTTGCCGATATCTGGCATCCGCGCATTGCCGGCGAGACGCATTCGAGTGCGCCGCATATCCCCATCGAGAAGATCGTGTTCGAAGGGCAGGCGCTGATGGTGCAGGTGGTGAAGGATCCTATCGGTACCAAGGGCGCGCGGCTTTCGACTCAAGTGAGCATCGCAGGACGTACGCTGGTTTATTTGCCGCAGGAACCACATATCGGGATTTCGCAGAAGATCGCTAGCGAGACCGAGCGCGAGGCGATTCGTGCGCGTCTCACGGCGGTTCTGCCCGTGGATGAAAAAGGCGGATACATCGTCCGCACGATCGCAGAAGATGCGACGAGCGAAGAACTTGCCGCCGACGTCGCATACTTGCGCAAGACGTGGACGACGATCGTCGCGCAGGCCCAGCGCGTGGCGCCGACTTCGTTGCTGCATCAGGATCTCAATCTGGCACAGCGCGTATTGCGCGATTTCGTGAATGACGAGACCTCGCGCATTCAAGTGGATTCGCGCGAGACGTATCAGATGCTCGCGGACTTCGCGGCCGAGTTCACGCCGGCGGTTGCATCGCGCGTGCATCATTATTCAGGCGAGCGCCCGCTTTACGATCTGTACAACATCGAAGCGGAGATCCAGCGCGCGTTATCCCGCCGCGTGGATCTGAAGTCGGGCGGATACCTGATGATCGATCAGACCGAGGCCATGACCACTATCGACGTGAATACGGGCGGTTATGTCGGCGCCCGGAATTTCGACGATACGATCTTCAAGACCAATCTCGAAGCCGCCCATACGATTGCGCGGCAATTGCGGCTCAGGAATCTGGGCGGGATCATCATTATCGATTTCATCGATATGGAGAACGTCGAGCATCGCGATCAGGTTCTCGGGGAGTTGAAGAAGGCGTTGTCGCGCGACCGCACGCGGGTGACGGTCAACGGATTTTCCCAGCTTGGACTGGTCGAGATGACGCGCAAGCGCACGCGCGAATCGCTTGCCCATGTGCTGTGCGAGCCTTGCCCGACGTGCGATGGAAAAGGCCAGGTCAAGACACCGCGCACGGTGTGTTACGACGTGCTGCGCGAGATCATGCGCGAGTCGCGGCAATTCAACCCGCGCGAGTTCCGGGTGGTGGCGTCACAGCAGGTAATCGATCTGTTTCTGGAAGAAGAGTCGCAGCATCTGGCCATGCTGATGGACTTTATCGGCAAGCCGGTGTCGTTGCAGGTCGAGTCGAATTTGAGTCAGGAACAATACGACATTGTCTTGATGTGATCCTGCCACGCCGGAAAGGACCGCTTAAAGAGCGCCGATGAAAGCCGCGCCCGAACTAAGAGCCTGAGATTGTTCTAAGCCCGGCGCTCGCGAGCACGGCGTTCGATCCGTAGGAGAACGCATGGTGCAGCTATACCGTCAACTCCTTCGGCGAATGCGTTTTCAGCCACTCAGACAGCACCAGATCAATCCGTGTCTGCCAGCCATCTCCAGTTTCCTTGAAAGCCGCCACCACCTGCGGCGACAGTCGAAGCGAAAGCGGAACCTTGGTCGGAGCCTTCTGGCTGCCACGCACCCCAACTTTCGCGCGCAAAGAAGGCGGCAACGCGTTCTCACCGCGCTCGAACGTCTTCAGATCGTCAGTCGTGAGTTCACGCACTTCACCGTGCTCATCAATCATGGGTTTGCGTGCTGTCATAGCGATTTACCTCTCTCGAATTAGCCTTGCGAAAACTGATCACGCGGATCCCATCATCGGTTTCAGTGAAACACAGCACATGCAAACGGGCGTCAAGGAAGCCAAGCGCAATGTACCGAACCTCCCCGTACTCGCGCCGCTCGTCGGAGCCTATAGGGCGGTTCCGAAATCAAAGTCCACTGCACGCTCAAAGGAAAGGCCACGGTCGGTGATGTTTCGGGAATTCTTGTTCGGATCGAAGGTGACGTGCATGAACCTAATTGTATATACAAAATACGTATAATGCAAAGAGAGTGCGTTGAGCTAGTGCCGGGTCGTGCACGTCCCGCCCATACGCTGCACGTCCTTGTTCCGTAGCGGGACGAGCGAGAGGCCAGCTTCGTTGGGGGGTTGCCATGTACACCTTCATTTCCCCTCGCCGTCGGGTTCGCCACAATGATGTGAAAAGATCAGCGGGCCTCCAAGTGGCTTGATGTAGCGGCCGCCAGGGTGCCGCACACCCCACTTCAATCCAGCAACACCCCCGGCCGTACCTTGATCTTCGACCCCGCTCCGGCCTGCATTCCTGCCATCAAAGTTTCGCGGCCCTTGCGTGTGACGCAGGTCGTCGAAAAGATCAGTTCGGCGTAACCCAGTTCCCGAAAATGCGCGGCAATCGTGGCGGGTATCCTCCCGCTTCCGTTAATTGCCAGTTCGAGCAGCCAGTCCAGTTCGAATTCGGTGAGGTCGTTGTGCATTGCGCTCTCCAATCTTCAATAGCATCGTTTTCTGGAGCAGACAAAAGCTGTGACTGGCATCGATACGGCCGCTTGAAATGTTCAAGATCAACGGCCCCTCGATCGATACCGATCGAATATACGCACGCAAACAGCGGCCAGATTCAGCCGCGCCACATCGTGTCCGGAATTTTTTTATCGGTGAAACAGAAAATCGCTCAACTGAAAGACTTATGCAAACTCCGGTCGATCGCTGCGACCAGGGCATGCAGCGAAACCGGCTTGCTCAAATGCCCGTCGAAGCCGGCATCCAGCGCTTTTTTCACGTCCTGCTCGCGGCCAAAACCCGTCAGCGCAAGCGCCGGAATTCTCGCGGTTCGCGGCGTGATGCGCATCTGCCGGATCATCTCGTAGCCGTTCATGGTCGGCATGCCGATGTCCGAAAGCACCACGTCGAACTCCTGCTGCGTCGTGGCCACGAGCGCCTGCTCCGCGCTCGGCTCAGCCCGCACATGCGCGCCTTCCATTTCCAGCAACGTGCGAAACGCTTCGAGCGCTTCGACGGAATCATCGACAAGCAGCACGCGCAGGCCCGTCAGGATGCTCGGATCGACGAGTTCGCGCGGCGCTTCCCCGCGCGGCGACGGCGCGTTCTCCGGCAACCACAGCCTGAAGCGCGCGCCCTGTCCCAACCCTGCCGACTCCGCCTCGATGCGCCCGCCATGCAACTCTGCAAGCTGCTTCACGAGCGACAGTCCGATACCGAGACCACCGCGATCGCGACGGCCGCCGCCATCGGCCTGACTGAACATCTCGAAGATGCGTGGCAGAAAGTCCGGCGCAATGCCCTGCCCGGTGTCCGTCACGTCAAGGCATACGGAACCCGCAAGCTGCGATATCGCCAACTGCACGCGCCCGCCGCGCGGCGTGAATTTCAGCGCATTGCGCACGAGATTCCAGATCATCTGCTCGACGCGTTCGGCGTCGGCGTAAATCATCATGGCGGCGTCGGCGCCTGTCATCGATAAATCGATACCCCCCGAAACCGCATCCGCCGTGCTTGCTTGCACGACTGCACGCAACATCGACGTCACGTCCACCGGCGAGAACCGCAGCGCGAGCTTGCCCGTGCGCACGCGCGACAAATCCAGCAGGTCGTCGATGATCTTCGCCTGTCCCGCCACCGCGCGCTGGATGGCGTCGGCGGCATCCTGGACGATCGCGTTGTCGCGCACCTCGGGGGTGCGCGTGAGCAGCTCGGCCTTGACGTGAATCAGGTTGAGCGGGTTTTTCAACTCATGCGACAGGACAGAAAAGAACTCGTCCTTCACGCGATTTGCGGCTTCGGCTTGTGTGCGAATGGCGCGCTCCAGCGCCAGCGTGAGTTGCTGCGGACTTTCGACGCCGGTCTTGCCGGTGACATCGCGGGAGATCGTCGCGAAGCCCCGGAACGAACCCGATTCGACGGGCGTCGTCACGCCGCTGCAGAAGACCTCTACGCCATCGCTGCGCACATGCCAGCGTTCGTCTTCTGCGCGCCCGGCCTGGGTAGCCCGCTGGCGTTCCATCTGCGGCACGTGTGCGTCGCGGTCATCGGGAAGAAAGATGAGATCGATAGGCTTGCCGCGCACTTCGCTTTCCAGGTAGCCGAAAATGCGCTGCGCGCCGCCGTTCCACATGACCACGAGACCATCCATGTCCTGCACGATGATTGCATAGTCGTCCGTGGTGACGGCCGCGAGCCACAGGCGTTCTTCGCTGCTGCGCGTGGCGGTTTCGGCGGCGCGACGCACGGTGATGTCGATCAGGGTGATCACGGCGCCGTCGATGTGATCGCCCGCCCTGCGATACGGCAATACGCGCGCGATAAACCATTCGCCCCGATCCGAGCCGATCTCGCGTTCGGTCAGTTTGAACTCGTTGAACGCGGCGCGGGCGTCGGCGGCCATGTCGGGATAATCGAGCCCATGGCGGAGATGAAGCAGGGACCGCCCGATATCCGATGCACTCAGCCGGAACAATTCGGCCGCACGCGGCGTGTATCGTTTGATCCGCAGTTCGCGATCGACGGCCACCGTTGCTATACCGGTGGAGGTGATCAGGTCTTGCAGCTCGTCGTTGGCGTCGACGGTTTCGGCGACTGTATCGGCCAGTGCGATGTTCACCGTGACGAGTTCTTCATTGACCGACTGAAGCTCTTCCTTACCTGCTTCGAGTCCCTCGCCGGTAGAACGAAGCTCCCCATTGATCGCCTGTAATTCCTCATTCAGGGCCTTCGAGTCAGAGGACGAAATAATAAGGGAGCCCGGTTGGGTTGAAGGATTCATCGGAAGCTCCTTCCGAGAACCGGCAAATCGCACGAACAATCGACGCAAAAAGCGTACGAACGCGGGGCGAGCCGGCCAATCTGTTTCCTGAGAATTCGCGCCGGGTGTCCTTCCGCCACGCGAGATATATCAGGATGGGTGGCGTTATTTTTCGCCGTCCTTTTAACTGATACTAGTCGCTATTGGCAAATGCGGTCGAGACAATATCGGGATTAATTAGGCGGATGTAGTTATAAGGCCGCACCACCTACACCTGTGAACCTGTTCACCGTTTAATCGGTAGAAACGAATTAGCGCTGTACAAAAAATGCGGGAAAAAGGCCCGGTAAAATCTAATTGGGTCCCACCGCCCAAAACAGCTAAACCGGCAACGATGACCCACTCCATCCCTCTCCGCGTTACGATCTTTTCGCAGCCGTTACGTAACGCTGCGGCGTAACAGCCCGGTGAATGTGACCGGCTGGGGACGCTACGGGGTGTAGCAGCAATCGTGTTCTCTTCGAAATACATGGCACGTCTCGTGCACTTGAAACGTATCGCATTGACCAGTGCGGGTCTGAACGAGAACGCTCAGACAATAAAAGCAAACGGCTTGAATCAAACAGGCCACCATTAATAGCAACCGAATTGTGGCGCAACCGGGGAATTAAATTGAATAACTATCTTATCGAAAAAGATCTCGTGCATCTTGAACGCGTGGTAAACAAGATTGCCGCGAGTCACGGGCTTTCTCTGTCGTACTGGAGAAAACGCGTGGACTCGATGTTGTCCTTGACGCTCATGCCCGCCCAGCGCAAACGAGTTGGACAAATACACGCGGCCATCTCGATGCTCGAAGACTCGAATCCAGGACCGGCGTCCACGTGTGGCTGAAATATTGACGTTCTTGGCGCTCCGGCAACTGCGAAGGCAGGCCTGCCGGAAGCCGCACATCCAACTCAACAAGCGACATCGTTGCCCTCGGCCTCAACGTCAAACCAGCACACCTGGTATCAGGTTTAATAATAGGCAATGCGTTAAACACATATTCCAGCATTTGGAAAAGTGAAAATACGCACTGGCGCGATTATTAAATAAATATGAAGCGCGCCTGTTTCAATCCTCCTTTTTAATAATGCTGGACACGGTCTTTTTATATTTCTAAGATCGATTTTCCGTCGGCTCCGCTGCTCGCGCATCCGCGCCTCGCAGACGCTTTTCCAGAAAAAAGCCCGGATCAACCCCGTTAAATCGTCAGGACCTGCGTGTCGTCTTTCTTTATCGATCGTCCGGTATTTGCATGGATCGTTGCGCTCGCCATTTTCGTGGCGGGCGCGCTCGTCACGCCCTTCCTGCCCGTCGCGCAATACCCGCGGCTGACGCCGCCGCGCATCGTGATCTCGGCCATGTATCCGGGAGCCGCGCCGGAAAGCGTCGACAACACGGTCGCGAGCGTGATCGAAGAAAGTCTCGATGGCGCCGAAGGCCTGCAGTACTACGAAACCACGAGCGACAGCATCGGCGAACTCGAGATCGCCGCCACCTTCTCGGCGGGAACGAACCCGGACATCGCCATGGTCGATGTCCAGAACCGCATGAAGCAGATCGAATCGCGGCTGCCGCAGCAGGTCGTCCAGCAAGGCATCAGCGTGTTCAAGTCCACGGGCACCTTCCTGATGCTCGTGGCGCTCACCTCCACCGATGGCAAGCGCGATTCAGTGGTGCTGAGCGACTACGTGAACCGCTACATGCTGCGCGACCTGAAGCGCGCGCCGGGCGTCGGCGCCGCCGATTTGTGGGACGCGGGCGAGGCGCTGCGCGTCTGGATCGATCCGATGAAACTGCGCGAGTACAACCTCGCCGCCGCCGACGTGACGCAGGCCATCGCCACGCAAAACTCGACGGTAACAGCCGGCACGCTCGGCGACGTGCCGTTCGTCGAGGGGCAGCAACTGACGGCGACGGTGACCGTGCGCGGCCAGTTGATCTCGCCGCAGGAATTCGGCGAAATCGTGCTGAAGGCGCGGCCGGACGGATCGGCGGTCCGGCTGAAAGACGTGGCGCGTGTAGAGGTGGGCCGCGATAGTTACGCGTCGTTTTCACGGCTGAACGGCAAACCATCGGCAACGGTCGGGATCAAGCTCTCGCCGCAAGGCAACGCCATCGAAACGTCGGATGCGATTCGCGCGAAGCTCGCCGAACTGTCGCGCAGCTTGCCGCCGGGCGTGGCAGTCGTGATCCCCTTCGATACCTCCAGGTTCGTCCACGTCGCGCTGCACGAAGTGGCGCTGACCCTGCTCGAAGCCGTGCTGCTCGTGTTCCTCGTCATGTGGCTGTTCCTGCGCGACTTGCGGTATGCGCTCGTGCCGACCGTCGTGATTCCGGTCGCGCTCACCGGCGCGCTGCTCGCGCTCTACGCGCTCGGCATGTCCATCAACGTCTTCACCATGTTCGCGCTGGTGCTTGCAATCGGCATTCTTGTCGATGACGCGATCGTGGTCGTCGAAAACGTCGATCGCGTGATGCGTGAGGAAGGTCTTGCACCCAGGGCCGCCACGCGCCGCGCGATGAAACAGATGGGCAGCGCGATTGTCGGCATCACGGCGGTGCTTACTGCCGTGTTCGTACCGATGGCCTTTTTCCCGGGCAGCGTAGGCGGGATCTATCGGCAATTCACGGTGGCAATGATCGCGTCGATCCTCGTCTCCGCGTTCACCGCGCTCTCGCTTACGCCCGCGTTGTGCGCGAACTTGCTGAAGGCGCCGCCTCGCGACGCGCGAGGACATGGTGCTCACGGCAAGCACAGTTCACGCGGCTTTCCCGCCATGTTCTTCTGGACCTCGCGCAAATACAGCGGGCTTGTAACACGCGTGTTGCGTCGGGCAGGTTCCATGTTCGTGGTGTATCTCGTGCTCGCCGGCGCATGCGCGCTGCTTTATATGCATATGCCCAATGGTTTCCTGCCACAGGAAGACCAGGCCCAGCTCCAGGTCATGGTGCAATTGCCGGCCGGCGCCACGCAGGCGCGCACACTCGCGGCGATCGAACAAACGGAAGCCATTCTTCGACGCGAACCGGCGGTATCGAATATCACGAGCGTCGTTGGCTGGAGCTTCCAGGGCAGCGGCCAGAACGTGGCAATGTGTTTCGTGGACCTGAAGGACTGGTCCGCGCGGGATATCGATGCAGGCGCGCTGCGCGACAAATTGAACCGCTCGCTCGCGGGCATCATGGACGCGACGGTCTCGGCGCAGATGCCGCCGCCCGTGCCCGGCATGGGCCATTCAGAAGGCTTCGTGATGCGCCTGGAGGACCGTGGCGGCATTGGAATCCAGGCGTTGACCGCGGCGCGGGAACAGCTCTTCGATCAAGCCAAACGCAACCCCGCGTTCGCCGATGTCCACTCGGAAGCGCTGCCGGACGCACCGCGCATCGTGCTGGATGTCGACCGTGCAAAAGCGTATGCGCTGGGGGTGTCGTTCGACAGGATCGGCGATGCGCTCGGCAATACCTTCGGCTCGACGTACATCGACGACTTCCCGTCCGGCGGCCGGATGCGCCGCGTGATGATCGCCGCCGATGCGTCTTCGCGCATGACCGAAGCCGATCTCATGAATCTCTCGGTGCGCAATCTTGCGGGGCAGATGGTGCCGTTGTCGTCGGTGGCATCGCTCCACTGGACGACCGGTCCTTCCGTGCTCACGCGCTACAACGGCTCGCCTTCAATCGATGTCAGCGGCCGCCCGGCCAACGGCGTGAGCTCCGGCGCGGCGATGGCCGAAATGGAGCGCCTCGCGCAGATGCTGCCGGTTGGCGTCGGCTTCGACTGGACCGATACCGCGCTCGAAGAGACCCGCGCGGCGCGGCTCACGCCGGTGCTGATCGGCTTGTCGCTGCTGGCCGTGTTCATGGCGCTGGCCGCGCTCTACGAGAGCTGGACCATTCCGCTGGCGGTGCTGACCATCGTGCCGCTCGGCATGATCGGCGCGGTGATCGCGATGTACACGCGCGGCATGCCGAACGACGTGTATTTCAAGGTCGGCATGATCACGGTGATCGGGTTATCGGCGAAAAACGCGATCTTGATCGTGCAGTTCGCCCGCACGCTTCACGCCGATGGCATGGCGCTGGCCGAAGCCATCGTCGCCGCTGCAAGCGCCCGCTTCCGGCCAATCGTGATGACATCGGCGGCATTTTTGCTGGGCGTCACGCCGCTGCTCGTGTCGAGCGGCGCCGGGGCGGAAAGCCGGCGTTCGATTGGCACCGGCGTGTTCGGCGGCGCGATCACCGCGACCGTCCTCGGGCTCGTGTTCACGCCGCTGGCGTTTTTCATCGTGGTATCGGTGCAAAGATTCATGCAGCGCAAATTCAAGTCGATGACCCGCGAAAAACCATCGGCCAGCACAGAACTCGACGACCTGCCCCGCGCCGATATCCAGGGTTCGCGCGATAGCTGACCGGGCGGCCGCACCGCTTTCCCAAACTCCCGTCGCAACGACCTATGATTGCTACAATCCGCGTTTAACGCGTTCGCCGGAGGTTGGAATGGCCTATCCCGCGGGTACAGTCGCCGCGCTCAGTTCGGCGGCGGCGACTGTGTTTTCAATCGGCATCGTGTTCCTCGGGTACTGGGGCATCCACGAATCAACCCAGTGGCATTTCGCCGATGTCACCGTGGCCATCCTTGCACTCGGCGGCTTCATATGCCTGGGTCTGGTGCCCTGGCTCGCCACCTCCCCCGTCGCCCATCCCGACGACGACTCCCTGATACGCCATGCGCGGCACGCCTTTCTGGCAGGCGTGGGCGCGCTTTGGCTGGCAATCGTCGTGTCGATCTTTACGTGAATATCCGCCTTTGACCCGCCCTCCGTTCAATATGAAGATTCGCCCCGCACAAGTGATCGAGCTCGTGGTGAATCTGCTGCTGCCCTGGCTCGCTTACAAACTCGCGTTGCCGTATTGGGGTGAGCTTGGGGCGCTGTATGCATCGGCGGTGCCGCCGATTGTCTGGAGTCTTGCCGAGTTTGCAAGGAACCGGCGTGTCGATGCCCTGAGCGTGCTGGTGTTGATCGGCATTGCGCTGTCCATCGTGCTGATGGCGCTTGGCGGCAGTCCGCGCCTCTTGCTGATGCGTGAATCGATGGCATCCGGCGCCATCGGCCTTGCGTTCCTGCTATCGCTCGTCGCGCGCCGGCCGCTGACGTTCTACCTCGCACGGGCGACGGTGGCACGCGAATCCGATGGCGGCGCCGAGCGCTTCGAGACACTGTGGGAGAGCCGGCCTCAATTGCGCCGCTCGATCCGCCTGATGACGTTTGCGTGGGGACTGGGGCTGACCGGCGAGAACCTGCTGCGCGCGTGGCTTGCGTAGCATTGGCCGATCGAACGCTTCCTGCTGGTGTCGCCGTTTATCGGCTATGGGATTTATGGCGGCCTGACGGTGTGGACGATCATTTATCGCAAGCGGATGAAAGCGCGCGAGGCGGCCGCACCGGCAACGCCGGTTCAATCGTGAACCCGCGCAAATAAAAAACGCGCCCTTGCCTGTTGAGCAAAGCGCGCGTTTCGGTCAGAGCGACTTCTTATTTCAAGCCGCTTGCTGCTGATACTGGATCCGATGCAGGTTCGCATACAGCCCGTTGTGCCGCAGCAATTCGGCGTGACTGCCCTGCTCGGCGATCTTGCCCGCGTCCATCACGAGGATGCGATCCGCGCGCTCGATCGTCGATAACCGGTGCGCGATGACCAGCGTCGTGCGCCCTTTCATCAGGGTTTCCAGCGCTTCCTGGACGTGCCGCTCGGATTCGGAGTCGAGCGCGGACGTCGCTTCGTCGAGGATCAGGATCGGTGCATCCTTGTAGATGGCGCGCGCAATCGCAAGCCGCTGGCGCTGGCCCCCCGAGAGCCGCATGCCGTTGCCGCCTACGCGGGTTTCCATGCCTTCGGGCATGGCGTCGACCACGTCCGCCAGGTTTGCCGCGGCGAGCGCCGCTCTCACACGTTCGCGGTCCGGCGTCTGGCCATACGCGACGTTGGCGGCGATCGTGTCGTTGAAGAGCACCACGTCCTGGCTCACCATCGCCATTTGGCTGCGCAGGTCGTGGAGGCTGTATTCGGGAAGCGCCACGCCGTCGACCATCACCGCGCCGCCGGCCGGGTCGAAGAAACGCGGCAGCAGGTTGACCAGCGTTGTCTTGCCGCTGCCCGATGCCCCCGCCAGCGCCACCATCTCGCCCGGCGCGACCTTGAACGACACGGCATCGAGCGTAGGCGCGCCGCTCGTGCCATAGCTGAACGACACGTCGCGGAATTCCACTTCGCCGCGCGCGCGCTGCAAGGGACGGCCGCCGCCTTCGGGCTCGACGGGTTCATCGATCAGACCGAAGATCAGCTCGGCCGCCGTCATGCCGCGCTGCAGCGGCTGGTTGATGTCGATCAGGTGCTTGAGCGGCGAGATCACCAGCAGCATGGACGTGACGAACGCGACGAAACCGCCGACCGTGGTCTGGTCGTTCGCCGATTGCACGACGGCGATGGTGATCACGATCGCGAGCGCAATCGATGCGAGGAATTGCGTCAGCGGCTGGGCGAGACCGCCCGACACCGTCATGCGCATGGAGTAGCCGCGCAGGCGGTTGCTCATGTCGGTGAAGCGGTCGTTTTCGTACTTCTGGCCGTTATGCACCTTCACGACCTTGTAGCCGCCGACCGTTTCTTCAACGATGTACGACAGCTCGTTCGTGAGCAACTGATGCTCGCGGTTCAGGCGGCGCAACCGCCGGTTGATCTTGCTGACCAGCCAGCCGATAGCCGGCAGGATCACCGCGATCACGAGCGTCAGGCGCCAGTTGAGGATGAATAGATAGCCGAGCAGGAAGATCACCGTCAGCGAATCGCGCACGAGCGTCACGACAACGCTTTGCAGCACGTTCAGGATCTGGTTCACCTCGAACACGATCGCGTTGATGATAGTACTGGCAGTTTCGCGCTGGAAAAAACCGGCGCTGGTGTTGATCATCCGGTCGAACATCTTGAGGCGCAGTTCGAGCAGGATCTTGTTGGTGACGTACGAAAGCAGGTAGCCGGACGCATACTGCATGCCGCCGCGCACGACCGCGAGACCGACAACCGCAGCAGGCACGATCCACTTGGCGCTCGCGCTGCCGTTCGCGCCGAAGCCGTGGTCGAGCAGCGGTTTGAGCAGCATCGGGATACCGGCTTCGCTGGCGGCGACAAAACCCATCGCGATCAGGCCGAGCGTCACGATGCCGAGGAGCGGCTTGATGTATGGCCAGAGCCGGGTCATGACGGCGGCGGGCGATGTGGTCTTGCCGCCGCCAATCGTTTTGCTCAAGGTTGGCTTTTGACTCAAAAGTGGTTTTCCTGGTTGGTGCATGGGCGGGCGCGCACGGGACTTGGCCGCTCGCACGGCGCCTGTGCTTTTGTGCTCTTGCCCTGAATCTGCCCTGTGCCGGTTCGGCAAACCGGTATTGTAATGCGGTGGGGTGCTCTGTCTCATTAACACCCTCGGCGCTTCGCCACGGCTATTTTCGGAGAAGCTCAGAAACGCGGCTAACACATAGGGCGCACGATCATCGCTGTTCGCCGTTGCGCGCTTTCGGAACCATTCCAGCCAGCTTTTCCCCCTGCCCCATCAGGAAGCCGGAAAAACACCAGAATGCAAGTGCCGTCGTCTGCCACATGAAGTCATCGGTGGAATTTTTCGCGATCATGCCCACCGCCAGCGCTATTCCCGCAGCGCTCACCCATGGCACCGCGTGCCGCAGACGCCAGAAGCGCCAGATCAACGCCAGCAGCAACGAAATCTCCAGCACCACGCCGACAATGCCCGTCTCGAGCCACGTGTTCAGGAAAAGGTTATGCGCGTGCGTCAACGCCTGCGGCTCACGCTCCAGCAAGCTCGGCGGAATTTCCGCCTGAAAGACGCGTCCCGGCAAAGGCTTGCCAAAACCAACGCCCGTCCACGTGCGCGCCTCGCCCTCCCGCCCGTAGAACGCCCACAGTTTGGGACGGGTATCGGAGGACATCGCGTCGCCGATACCCGCCAGTGCCTCCGGCATGTACATCTTGTCGCCGGCGACCGTGACTTCGCGCGCCACCGGTTTCGGCATGTTGTGACCGAGACGCAAACGCACGCTCAGCTCGAGCGTTCCCACCGCTGCGACGCAAATCACCAGCACGCTCACCGCCGCAAGGAACAAATGCTTCCGATACAGCGGGTAAGCCGCGACCACGAGCGTGACACCCGCAGCCGGCCAGAAAAACCGATTGAGCGTCGCCAGGCCGATGACCAGCGCCAGCACAATGCCGCTCAGCCCGAAAATCCGCCAGCGGCGATCCATCAGGAAGCCGGTGAAAAGGGTTATCGAGAAGATGGCGAGCGTGCTCGTGTGGCCAACCCGGTTGTAGTAGTGAAGAAGGACATCGGCGGGATTGGTGGGCGGCTGCAGGCGGCCCCAGTAATACACACTGCCGGCCGCGAGCAGCAGGCACGCAACCCAGTTGATCAGCACGATCTGCTGCGGCCGCTCAGTGCGTGTGCCGATGAGCCAGAACGCCAGGAAAGACACGAGCGGATACAGCACTTCGTCGAGCCACGCATGCATGCTGTCGCGCGGGAACGGCGACCACGAGACGGATATCAGCGCCCAGGCGCCCCAGGCCGCTATAGGCAGTACCAACGGCCAGCGCAACGGCGATGGCCGGTCCGGCGAAAATGCCGCGGCAAGCGTGCCGATCCCCACAAGTCCCAGCGACAGGTTTTCGAGCGCGGTCATGTGGGCGAACATCGCGACAAACATAATGACTGGACACGCCACCCACAGGACGCGTTCCACCTTCACGCACATCTTCGTCATTGCACTCCCGGAAGAGCCGCCCGCAAGCTTTTGCAGACGGCCTCAAGCGATATAAAGCCCATGCAGTCGGCATGGTCGCCGCGCCATGCGACGCACGTCGATGTATTGCGATCACAGCGGCGGGCCCACGCCACGTACCGCCTGAAAATATCGGGTTGATCACGGCACGGCATTTCAGCGATAGTAACCGGCGTGAACGGCGCATCGCGCCAGTAGTTTCCCGCGCCATGGATCAGTGCGTTGCCCGGCCCGAACAGCGCGATGGTCGGCACGCCGGTCAGACGTCCGAGATGAGCCACGCCGGTATCAGGGCAGACGATCGCCCGCGCACCGGCGAACATATGCCACACCTGACGCAAATCGATACGGCCGGCAAAGCTCGCATACCGTCCGGCGGGATCGATTGCGTCGATCAACCCGGTTTCGCTGGGGCCGCCGCTCCATACCGGCCTGAGCCCGAGCGTTTCCACATAAGCCGCCAGCGCGCGCCAGCGCTCATCTGGCCAGCGCTTGACGTCAGTGCTCGCGCCTGGATGCAGCACCACGTAAGGTTGCTGCAAGATGCGTGCATCGTCTTCCGCGAGCGCCGCAGGCGCCGGAGCTGGCCAGTCCTCCGTCCGATATGCCCGCGGCGGCGGCCCGTCGATCAACCCGGCGGCAATATCGGCCCACGCGCCCGGATGGTCCGGATAGGGCACGGCCTGGTTGAGCGGCCAGTTCTTCCAGGCAGGGAGATCGTGCGCGTGACCGACGATCCACCGGCATCCGGCCGCGAGCGCCAGCCACGCATGACGATTATCCCCGGCTACGATGCCGAGATCGTACGGTCCCGAACGCAACACGGCCCTGACCGAGCGCTGGTCGCGCGGATCGAAGGGAATCACATCGATACCGAACGGCTTGCCGGCGTAAAGCGGCACGATCGGCTTCGGACAGGTCAGCACGATCTGCGCATCCGGATGTTGGGCGCGCAATTTGGCGATGAGCGGCGTCAGCAGCAGCGTGTCGCCAAGCAACAAGTGATGCGCAATCAGGACGCGCCTCACCACCTGCGGCTTCCGGCGCAACGGCTTCAACGTCAGCCGGGGCAATGCGCGGGTCATGATGCGCATGCGTCCAGAAAGTCGGCTCATCGGACAGCGTTCCTGCTTGAGAATTAGAGTGTGTGGGTTGCGATCGATACACGCCAGGAACCACGCCCATTCAGCGAACCCGGCAATAGAGGAGGTTCAGGCCCGGCTAACCGTTCACAAACGCCACACTACGAGGCCCGCCGCAGCGATCTCCTCCAGCGGCAAGGTCGACTTCACGTCGGCGAAAACGGCGCCCGGTTTCGCCAGCGCGATCAATGCGCCCGTATTTTGCAGGAAATTGCGATGCGGCACCGCGAGAACAACAAGATCGGCCTGTTCCAGCGCATCGAACGCGGTCAGCGACGCGCCGTATTCGGTGAAAGCTTCCTCCGGGTCCGCGAGCGGATCGTGGAGCTGGACGTTGAGACCGTAGTCTTCGAGGTGATGAACAATATCGATCACCTTGGAATTGCGCAGGTCCGGGCAATTCTCCTTGAACGTGAGCCCGAGCACGACCGCCTTCGCCCCCAGCGGCGCGCGGCCGGTCCGGATCAGCGTCTTGACGGCACGCTCGGCAACAAACCGTCCCATGCCGTCGTTGACCCGTCGTCCCGCAAGGATCACCTGCGGCGTGTAACCCGATACCTGCGCCTTGTGCGTCAGGTAATAAGGATCCACGCCAATGCAGTGACCGCCCACCAGACCGGGCGTGAACGGCAGGAAGTTCCATTTGGTGCCGGCGGCGTCGAGCACTTCGCGGGTATCGATATCGAGGTAATCGAAAATGATCGCCGCCTCGTTCATCAGCGCGATGTTCAGGTCGCGCTGGGTGTTTTCGATCACCTTCGCGGCCTCGGCCACCTTGATGGACCCGGCGCGGAACACGCCCGCCGTCACCACCGAGCCATACACCTCGGCGACCAGGTCGAGCGTCCTTGCATCCGACCCCGAGACGATCTTCACGATATTGCAGAACGTGTGCAGCTTGTCGCCCGGGTTGATGCGCTCCGGGCTGTACCCCACCGTGAAATCCGTGCCGAAGCACAAGCCCGATTCGCGCTCGAGAATCGGCACGCAGATTTCTTCGGTGACACCGGGATAAACCGTCGATTCGTACACCACGATGTCGCCGCGCTTGAGCGCCCGGCCGACCGTTTCGGAGGCGCGGATCACCGGCTGCAGGTCCGGCTGCGCGCCGGCGCTGATCGGAGTCGGCACCGCGACGATGTGGAAGTCGGCTTGCTTCAGGCTCTCGACGCTGTCGGTCAGTTCGATCTGCGCCCCAGCCAGTTCGTCGCGGCTGACCTCGCCGTTGCGGTCCAGACCCGCGCGAAGGTCGGCGAGCCGGTTCGGGCTGACGTCGAAGCCAATCGTGCGGCGCTGCATGCCAAAGGCAACGGCGACGGGCAAACCCACATAACCCAGGCCGATAACGGAGACGTGTCGATCATGCATGGCGATAATTACTCGTAAGTGTCGGGACTCGCGTGGGTCCGAATGCGTCGCCGCGGCGGCTGCTTCGGTCCATCGTCATTTGATTTTCAGGTAAAGGCGGCTGAGAAGCGGCCGGCTGTGAACCCACAGGCGGCTTTTCAGCCACGCAGCGGGTTTGTCGCGTACGTCGAGCCGGAAGATATGACCCGGATCACCGCGCTGGACGTTCGTGCCCGGTTGCACCGTGTAGAGATGCCGGAACCCCGCGGCGGCGGCCTCTTCTTGATAGTCGGTATCGAAATAACCCTGCGGCCAGCAAAGATGATCCGATGCCTCGCCGAGATTCCGTTCGAGCGTCGCGCGGGCTTCTAGCAAGTCATATCGCAGGCTGGCGCGTCTGACAGCCGGGTCCGCGCTCACCCGATCCCAGCGCGTATGCGTGTGCGTATGGCTGTGGAATTCGAACGTTCCGGCCTGGCGCATGGCGTGAATCTCGGACCAACGGGCGATCACCTTGTCCGTTTCACCTGCCTCGATCGCCGCCTTCGATGCCGTATGCCCCAGCAACTCGGGCAGGTCCGGCAATGCGCTCACCGAGTTGGAACGCACGGGGCCGTCGTTGATCCATCCCGATACCAGGAAACCGAGCGCCGTAAATCCGTGCCGTGCGAGCACCGGATGGGCGTGAACCCAGTTGTCGAGGTATCCGTCGTCGAAGGTGAGCACCACGGACTTCTCGGGCACCGGCTCGCCTGCAAGATACGCGCTGAAAGCGCTCGCACCCAATGTCGTGTAACCCTCGCGCGCGAGCATCGCCATCTGGTCCGCGAAATTCGTCGGCGATACGGTCACTGCGCCCGCCGCCGGGCTCACGTGGTGATACATCAGCACGGGCACGGCGCGCGCCGTCTTCATGCGAGGCCCCGCTCGCTCAGGCTGCTCACATAAAACGCAGCCATTTCGTTCGCCATGGTGTCCACCGAAAAACGCGTCTGCGTGATGCGCAAACCGGCATCGCCCATACGGCGGCGGTCGTCGGGGGCATCGGCCAGGCGCAGCAGGGCGGCGGCGAGCGCCCGGTCGTCGTGCGCCGGAACGAGCAGGCCGTTCACGCCGTCGTCGATAACCTCGGGCACACCGTCCACCGCCGTGCCGATCACAGGCAGTCCTGCAGCCATGGCCTCGATAAACGACGTCCCCAGCGCCTCCTGATGTGTCGGCAGCACGAACAGATCGAAGCCTGCCAGCACATTGGGGATGTCGCGGCGCAGCCCGAGCATATGGATGTGATCGGCAAGACCGTTGTCCTGCACGCTCGCGCGGATTTCATCGAAGAGAGGTCCGTCGCCGGCGAACACAAAATGCAGGTTTGGACGCTGTTGGATCAAAGGTTTCGCAATCCGGATCAAATCCGCGTGGCCTTTCTTGTCGCGCAGGATTGCGACCGTGCCGGCGATTACCGCGTTCTCTCCGAGGCCAAGTTCCGCGCGCAGCGTGGATGCCGCGCGGCTCACCGACGGTGGTTTCGCGATACCCGTATAAATGGTCACGACATCGTTTTCCGGCACGCCTTCGGATACCAGATAACGCCGCACCGACTGGCTCACGGCGACCACCTTGTGCGGCAGCCATGTGTACGTGGCGCGCGAGGTGATGGCAAGCGCGAGATGGCGAGTGCGCACGATCAGCGGCGTACCTGCGAGACGCGCGGCAGCGCCGCCAAGCAGGCTGTCGCGGCCACTGTGCGTATTGAGCACGTCGAAACGGCGTTCCTTCAAAAGCTGCCGAATGCGCGCGACCGCGCTCACGTCCATGCCCGATCGCATGGGTGTGGTGTGAATCGTGAAGCCTTCCGCGCCGAGCCGCTCGCCGAGCCGCGCGCCCGGAACACAAACGAGTTCCAGCGTATGGCCGCGTTCACGCAGCGCAAGCATTTCCTTGAATGTGCGATGTTCCTGACCGCCCCACCCGTTGGACGATTCGCTGTGCAAAATTCTCAGCGGTTTCATTGCAGTGATGGACTCCGTTTGATCCTGACGTGCCGCTGCTTGCCCCAGGCGGTTGTATTGTGAGTTTCGGCGCTGAGCCGGGCAGGCCGAGTCTGGTATAACGATGTCCAGCTTCGCAGACTTCAGGCACGCCACACCGCCTGATGCCTGGTGCTCGATGTGCACTTCAACCAGTCTTGCAGCCATGCACGATCTGGTGCAGCTCACGGCATAAATTGCCGCGACCGCGACTATAAACGCAGCACTCGCGGCCGGTGCTTTTAGCGTCAAATTATAGCAATTCATGTACCTTTTTCACGCCCCATGACCCGCCCAACGCTCGGCATCGCCCTTATCACGTTCAATGCTGCGGCCCGACTCGCGCAATGCCTCGAGGCAGTCGCGTTCGCCGATGAAATCGTCGTGATCGATGGCGGCAGCACCGACGCTACCGCCGGGATCGCCGAGGCGCATCGTGCCCGTGTGATAGACGCGCCGGACTGGCCCGGCTTCGGCCCGCAGAAAAACCGCGCGCTCGATGCGCTGACAACAGACTGGATATTGTCGATCGACGCCGATGAAATCGTGTCGCCCGAACTGGGCCTGGCGATCCGAGAAGCGCTCGCCAAGCCACAGGCCGATGTCTACGCGATCGACCGTTTATCGAATTTTTGCGGGAACTGGATTCGCCACAGCGGCTGGTATCCGGACTGGATTCCCAGGCTCTTCAAACGCGGCACGGCGCGTTTCTCCGATGATCTCGTGCACGAGCGGCTCGTGCTCACACAACCGGACGCAACAAAGGTCGCGCGCTTGAACGGCAAGCTGATGCATTACTCTTACGAGGACTTCGAGACCGTGCTGCGCAAGCTCGATACGTACTCGACGGCCGGTGCACAACAACGTCACGCGGCGGGCAAGCGCGGCAGCTTCAGCACCGCGGTGCTGCGCGGTGCATGGGCGTTCGTGCGGACCTATTTCCTGCGCCGTGGTTTTCTCGATGGCCGCGCCGGTTTCATGATCGCGGTGTTCAACGCGCAGACCGTGTATTACCGCTTTCTCAAACTGTCACAGTTGAACCAGCCGCACTGACGGCGAGTTCCAGCAAGGCGCTGACGTGCGCCGCGATGCTCGTGTCGTAGAGAATGGATTCGGCCGATGCATTCGCCGGTTTTGCTGCAAGCGCGCGCTGCACCGCGCGGCGCAGATCATCGGCATTGCCGGGCTGAAACGTGAATTTGGCGTTGTCAGCAATCGCGCTGACGCAGCCGATGCTCGTCGGGAAAATCACCGGTGTTCCGCACATCACCGACTCGATACCCACTAGCCCGAACGGTTCATACGAAGATGCAAGAATCGTGAAGTCCGCCGCCCGATACGCGTCCTCGATGTTCTTCGCGTACCCGATATATCTGAGCGCTTCCGATGTCTGCACAGGCGGCCTTCCCGCGACTGCGATCACCACGGGCAAGCCGCTGTCGCGCAACGCCGCTTCGATCAGCGGCAAACCCTTGCGCTCGTGACTACTGGATGGAAACAGCAGGATGATCTCGTTATTGGCGAAACCGAACTGCTTGCGCAGCTCCACGCGTTTTTCGGCGGATACCGGCGAGAAGCGCGCGCCATCCACGGGCGGATAAAGCACACGGATCTTCGAATCGGGCACGGCGTAGAGCGCGCGCAACTCGTCGCGCATCATCTCCGAGTGCGCGACGATCACCGTGGCCTGCTGATACTGCAAACGCTCGATCTTGATCTGACGGGTGTCAGAGGGACGTTCATGACGTCCGGTCGCGGCCAGGAAACCGATGTGCGTACCGCCGCAAATCGCGATCTCCGAAGACTCCACGCGATTGCAGCCAATCAGCACATCGACTTGCGCCTTCTTGCGCGCACGCTTCAACGCCCAGTTGAAATAGGAATCGCGCAGCTTGGACGGCAGCAAGGATACGTTGATCCTGTGCGCCGCAACCATCGCGCTTTCGGGCTGAGAAGTGTCGATCTTGCGGGCAAAAAACGCCGGCTTGCGCTCGCCTGCGTAACCAGCCGCGTTGAGCCCGCGAACCAGGTCCAGCGCGTAACGCTCGAGGCCGCCGCTTTGTTTGAGCGCATTGGCGGAGATGCCGAGACTTGGCCGCGCGTCGGTCCCGGCGCGCATCAATAAACGATTTCGATGGAGCTTCCCGCGAACTCTCCGCGCAACGCCGTGATGAGGTCGTCGGTTGGTTTCACCCGCCATTCGTCGCCAAGCCGCACTTCGCCTTCCGCGTGCTCGCTTCGGTACAGGATGCTCACGTTCAGGCCATTCGGGATTGGGACCGGCACGCGCTGACCACGGCCGCCGCCATCGCGATCGCCGCCTCTGAAGCCGCCCCGCGATGAGGGCTGAACAGCAGCGGGCGCCGCAGCCTGCTCGGGCGGTGCGCTATGCGCTTCCAGCACCTTCTTCAATCGCAAAGCGTCCGCGTTGCCGTTCATTTCGACCTTCACGGATTGCGCGTATTTGCTGCGCGCGCGCTCCAGATCCATTGCCGCTTCAACCGTAAAACGAATGCCGCCGGTGAACGCGTCGTTGCGCGCCTGACCCTGCACGACCAGCAACTCGTCTTCCTTGTAGAGCGCCTTGTTCGCCTCGAACTGCTCGTTGAACACAGTGACTTCGCACTGGCCGGTGCCATCGTCGAGATTGACGATCAACATCTTGCCGCGCTGGGTCATCTGCGTGCGCATGGTCGTGATCACGCCCGCAACCAGCTTCTCGCGCCCTTCCTTCAACTCGCCGATCTTCTGGCGGACGAAACGGCGGACTTCGGTCTTGTAGGCGTCGAAGAGATGGCCCGACAAATAGAAACCCAGCGCGCTCTTCTCTTCCTGCAGGCGCTTCTTGTCCGACCACATGGGTTCGTCGACGAGTTCGTGACCTTGTTGCGGTTCGTCGCCCATGTCGAAGAGACCGGACTGCATGGCGTTCGCCGCGGCCTGATCCGCCGCTTCCATGGCGAGCGGCACCGATGCAATCAGTTGCGCCCGATTGTCATGCAGCGAATCGAACGCGCCGGCGCGAATCAGCGCTTCCACCGTGCGCCGGTTCACCATGCGCCGATCCACGCGTGTGCAGAAGTCGAAGATATCCGTGAACGGCGCTTCGTCGCGCGCCCGCAAGATTTCTTCGATAGCACTCTGCCCGCTGCCCTTCACCGCACCGAGTCCGTACCGGATGGTCTTCGAACGCTTGCCATCGGCTTCGGGCACTGGCTCGAACCGGTACGCCGACTGGTTGATGTCCGGCGGCAACACGACCATCTTGTTGACGAGGCAATCCTCGAACAGGATCTTGACCTTGTCCGTGTCGTCCATGGCGAGCGACATGTTGGCCGCCATGAATTCGGCTGGATGATGCGCCTTCAGCCACGCCGTGAAATACGCGAGCAACGCGTAGGCGGCCGCGTGCGACTTGTTGAAACCGTAGCCGGCGAACTTCTCCATCAAGTCGAAGATTTCGTCGGCCTTGACCGCGGTCAGTCCATTCTTCGCCGCGCCCTGCCGGAACAGTTCGCGATGCTCGGCCATTTCCTCGGCCTTCTTCTTGCCCATCGCGCGACGCAGCAAGTCGGCGCCACCGAGCGAGTATCCGCCGATGATCTGCGCCATCTGCATCACCTGCTCCTGATAGACCATGATGCCGTAGGTCTCTTTCAGGACGGATTCCACGCGCGGGTCCGGATACTCGACGATTTCGCGGCCATGCTTACGCGCGCAGAAGCTCGGGATCAGGTCCATCGGGCCCGGTCGATACAACGCCACCAGCGCGATGATGTCCTCGAACCGGTCAGGCTGCGCGTCCTTCAGCATGCCCTGCATGCCGCGGCTTTCAAGCTGGAATACGGCGACCGTATTCGCTTTCTTAAGGATCTGGAACGAAGCGGGATCGTCTAGCGGAACCTGCGACAGATTCCAGTCTTTCTTCGATGGATCCAGCCGGCGGATATACCGTTCAGCCCAGTCGAGAATGGTGAGCGTGGTCAGGCCCAAGAAGTCGAACTTCACGAGCCCGACCGCTTCCACGTCGTCCTTGTCGTACTGGCTGACCACGCCGCCGTCTTCGCCCTGCGTGTAGAGCGGGCAGAAGTCCGTGAGCTTGCCCGGCGCGATCAGCACGCCGCCCGCATGCATGCCGACGTTGCGCGTGAGCCCTTCCACACGTTGCGCCAGCTCGATCAACTGATGCACTTCGTCTTCGTTGTCGAAGCGTTCCTGCAGCGTCGGCTCTTCCTTCAACGCGTCCGCGATGGTCACGTGCTTGCCCGGCTTGAACGGAATCAGCTTGGCGATGCCATCGGTGAACATGTAGCCCAGATCGAGCACCCGTCCAATGTCGCGCACGGCGGCCTTCGCGGCCATCGTACCGAACGTCGCGATCTGCGATACGGCGTCAGCCCCGTACTTCTGCTTCACGTATTGAATGACGCGGTCCCGCCCTTCCTGACAGAAGTCGATATCGAAGTCAGGCATGGACACGCGGTCCGGATTCAGGAACCGTTCGAACAGCAGGTTGTACTTGAGCGGATCCAGGTCGGTAATGAACAACGCATACGCGACGAGCGAGCCGGCGCCCGATCCCCGGCCCGGCCCGACCGGCACACCATTGTTCTTCGCCCACATGATGAAGTCGGCGACGATCAGGAAGTAGCCCGGGAAGCCCATGCCGATGATGGTCTTGCACTCGAATTCCAGGCGCGCGTAATACGTCTCGCGCTGCGCTTCGCGCGCGGCTTCGTCGGGGTAGAGCTGGGCCAGGCGTTTCTCGAGCCCTTCCTTCGACAAATGCACGAGGTAGTCGTCGAGCGACATGCCGTCGGGCGTCGGGAACAGCGGCAGTTTCGGCTTGCCAAGTTCGAGCTTGAGATTGCAGCGCTTCGCAATTTCGACGGTGTTCGTTAATGCTGATGGAATGTCCGCGAACAACGCGCACATTTCCTCTTGCGTACGGAAATATTGCTCGGTCGTAAAGCGCTTCTGACGACGCGGATTGGCGAGCATGTCTCCTTCGGAAATACACACGCGCGCTTCGTGCGCCGTAAAGTCGTCCGGCGTCATGAACTGCATGGGATGCGTGGCGACGACCGGCAGCTGCAACTGCGCGGCGAGCGCGACAGCCTGCTGGATATAGGTCTCGCCGCCCGGGTGTCCGGCCCGCTGCAACTCGATGTAAAACGCACTCGGGAACAGCTTCGCCCAGCGCTCTGCGTGACGTTGCGCTGCCTGGTCGTTACCGGCGGCGAACGCCATGCCGATGTCGCCATGCTGCGCGCCTGACAGCGCCAGCAATCCTTCCGACAACCCGCCTTCGAGCCATTCGTACTCGACTTCCGCGCGCCCGCGATACTGGTTCGTCAGCCACGCTTTCGACAGGAGTTCGCACAGGTTCAGATAACCGCGCTGATTCTTGACGAGCAAGAGCAAACGCGCGGGCTTGTCGCGATCCGCTGGATTGGTGATCCAGACGTCGCAGCCGGCAATGGGCTTCACGCCCTTGCTGCGCGCTTCCTTGTAGAACCTGACGAGGCCGAATGCATTGCCGAGATCGGTCAGCGCGAGCGCGCCCTGGCCGTCCTTGGCCGCGGCCTTGACGACGTCGTCAAGGCGCACGATGCCGTCGGCAATCGAGAATTCGGAGTGAACACGAAGATGGACAAAGCGGGGATCTGACATGAACGATATTGTACATGCGCCTATTCGCGAAAATAGCCTCCAGAGCGCGCGTTAGCCATTCGACCTATGGTTCCGCAAGATCGATCCGCATGATGAAAAAAGTGCCGCATCGACGTGTACTCGTTAGCCGAACGGCCGAGTCGGAAGCGCGGGCCGTTTGCGGGATAATACGGATTCGACAGATGCCGTTTTCGCTCGTCGAACCCGCTTTTTCGCCCGGCAACGCCCGTTTTCAAGCACTTTAAGAGCATTTGCGTCATGAGCATCATCAATCTTTCGGCATATAAATTCGTGAGCATCGAGAGTGGCGCCGACTGGCGGCCGCTGATCGTCGAGCGCTGCGCGGCGCTTGGCCTTCGCGGGACGATCCTGCTCGCGCCCGAGGGCATCAATCTGTTTGTCGCGGGCGCGCCGGAACCTATCCATGCATTCATGCACTACCTGCGCACGGACGCGCTCTTCGAAGGCAAATTCGCGGACTTGGAATTCAAGGAAAGCATCTCGGCCACGCAGCCGTTCGGCAAGATGCTGGTGAAACTCAAGCGCGAGATCATCACCATGAAAAAGCCGGCGATCAAACCGGAACTGGGCCGTGCGCCGTCCGTCCCCGCGGCCCGGCTCAAGTCGTGGCTCGACCGTGGACATGACGACGAAGGCCGTCCGGTCGTGATGCTCGACACGCGCAATGCGTTCGAAGTCGACGTGGGCACGTTCGATCAGGCGCTCGATTACCGCATCGACAAATTCAGCGAATTTCCGGACGTGATCGAAGCGCACCGCGCGGAACTGGAAGGCAAGACGGTGGTGTCGTTCTGTACCGGCGGAATCCGCTGCGAGAAGGCAGCGATCCACATGAAGGAAGTGGGCATTGACCATGTGTATCAGCTCGAAGGCGGCATTCTCAAATACTTCGAGGAAGTCGGCGGCGCGCATTACCATGGCGAGTGTTTTGTGTTCGATCATCGGACGGCGTTGAATGCGGCGCTCGAGCCGGCGGCAAATCCGCAAAGTGGCGATGCCACAGACGCGGAAGACGAAGCCGCAAACAGCGACGAAGCGCACGCCGCAATCACCGCCGATGGCCGGGCGTCTTTCCCCGGCCCCGGCGAGCAGCGACACAAGGCATGAGGGCCGCGCCCGCGTGGCTGGTTCTTTTTGGAGCGATGCCAATAAGCAGGCTCAGCCAATGAACGCCGGACAAGGCTATCGCGGGCGATTTGCGCCTTCCCCCACCGGACCGCTGCATTTCGGTTCGCTGGTGAGCGCGCTGGCCAGTTTCCTCGACGCACGCGCCCATCGCGGCACATGGCTCGTGCGGATCGAAGACGTGGACGGTCCGCGCACAGTAGCCGGCGCGGCTGACGATATCCTCGAAACGCTGCGCAGGTTCGGCATGCATTCCGACAAGAAACCCATTTGGCAAAGTCAACGCGAGGACGCGTATCAGAGAGCGTTCGACCAGTTGTTATCGGCGGGATTTGTGTTTCCCTGTGGATGCACGCGCCGCGAGATAGCCGATTCGCTCGCGCATGCTCACTTGCGGCACGCCACGCTCGCTTATCCAGGGACCTGCCGCGACGGATTGCATGGCAAGCCGCCGCGCGCCTGGCGGATGCGCGTGCCGGACGGAGACGCCGCCGTATTCACTTTCGAGGATCGCTGGCAGGGAACGCAAACGCAGGATCTGGCAACGGAAGTGGGCGACTTTGTACTCAAGCGCGCCGATGGCGAATGGGCGTATCAACTTGCAGTTGTAGTGGACGATGCAGATTGCGGCGTCACGCATGTTGTTCGCGGCGCAGACTTGCTGGATTCGACCGCGCGCCAGATCTATTTGCAGCGATGCCTGGATATGCCTACGCCCGCTTATCTGCACGTGCCCGTGGTCGAGAATGACCACGGCGAGAAGCTCAGCAAACAAACCGGCGCAACGGCACTGGACACGGCCAAACCGCTCGCAGCATTGACGCAAGCAGCGAGGCATCTCAGCCTGGAACCCTTGTCCGCAGGATCGCTTGAAGCTTTTTTCTTGGACGCCACGACTCAATGGGCGCGAAGGTTCGGGACGTAGTTTCGTAATCTTCAAAAAGCAAAAAGCGGCATCGCGGCCGCTTTCTTCGCTACACATTCCCACAAACCCATCAAGACTCTGACGGTGTCCTGCGCGGCATGCCCAATCCGCCCAGCAACGCAGCCAACGGCTGACGCGGCGTATTCTTGCGCTCGGCTTCCGCCGCAGCCTCGTCCTGTGCTTTCCTTGCCGATGCCGGCGACGCTACGTACGGCTTCAGGAAAAAGTCATCGACCGGTTGCTGGCGCGAATGCGAACGTTCGAACGATGTAGAACGGCGGCGCGGCTCCTCGCTGCGTGCATGCCGGGATTCACCGCGTTCGGCGCGGGCCGGCCGTTCGTCGCGGCGACCCGGAGACGATTCGCGCCGCACCGGGACATCGACCTTCAGCGTCATGACTTCGAGCGGCCGCTTGATCAGCTTTTCGATATCGGCGAGTTGCTTGCGCTCGTTCGGGCTGCACAGCGACAACGCGTCGCCCGTCGCACCCGCCCGTCCGGTCCGGCCAATACGGTGAACGTAGTCTTCCGCGCTGAACGGCAGGTCGAAATTGATCACTGCCGGCAAATCGGTGATGTCGAGGCCACGCGCGGCAACGTCGGTCGCGACCAGCGCTTCGATCTCGCCTTTCTTGAACGCATCGAGTGCCTGCATGCGCTCGCCCTGCGTGCGATCGCCGTGGATGGCCGTCGCGATGATTCCGTCTTTTTCGAGCACGCGTGCGAGACGGCTTGCGCCGATCTTGCTGTTACAGAACACCAGCACCTGCTTCAGCCCGCGCTCGCGAATCAACTGCGTTACCGCGCCCGACTTGTCGCTTTCAGCGACTTCGAACACGATTTGCCGCACGTTCGCGTTCGTGGAATTGCTGCGTGCGACTTCGATGGTTTGCGGATTGCGCAAATAAGTCGCTGCCAGTTTCTTGATTTCGCCCGAGAACGTGGCCGAAAACAGCAGCGTCTGGCGCTCCTTCGGCAGCAGGTTCAGGATGCGCTGCAAATCCGGCAGGAAACCCATGTCGAGCATGCGGTCGGCTTCGTCCAGCACGAGCATCTGTACCTGACCGAGATTCAGCGTCTTTTGCTGAACGTGGTCGAGCAAGCGCCCGGGCGTTGCGATCAGGATTTCCACGCCGCGCCGCAAGGCTTCCGACTGCGGATTCATGTCGACACCGCCGAACACCACCGTACTGCGCAGCGGCGTGTGCTTGGAATAAGCCTGCACGTTGGCGGCGACCTGATCGGCGAGCTCACGTGTGGGCGTGAGGATCAGCGCGCGCACGGGGTGCCGGGCAGGCGATGCGCTCGTGCTGGCCATTGGCAGCAGGCGCTGGATGATCGGCAGCGAGAAACTTGCAGTCTTGCCCGTACCGGTTTGCGCGGCGCCCATGACGTCGCGGCCTGCAAGGACCACCGGAATGGCCTGCGCCTGGATGGGCGTAGGGATCGTGTAGCCGGATTCGACGACTGCGCGCAGGATGTCGGCGGACAGGCCGAACTGGTCGAATGTAGGCACGGGAGCAGGCGCTGCAGCCTCGGGTACGTGAGGCGTAGCGCTGATTTCAGCGCCGGGTGCGTCGGATTGAGCGGCGGACGGGTTCGTGACGACGGGATCGGACATGGTGACTTTGGTGGCTTTCGCTTTCGCTAAAAATGCGCCGGAGCGGCGCGCGAGCGGTCATTCCACCGCTCATGGACATCGTGAAGAAAGAAGCCGCGTGTTTCGCCTTGCAACTGGCAATCGACGATCAACGCGCGGACTTCGAATTCGCAAGGTTTCGACCTCTGCGAATTGTTGCCAGGTCCGTACTGATTCAGCCGGACAGCGTAGTACGTGCAGCTGGTACAAACGGCTCAAACGGCAAGTTACAAGTAGCGCGCAGGGTTGCAGCGACTCACATGGCGCCACCTCGACGGCAACCGGCATGAAAGCATGCCGGTCCCGCCCTTCGCCGCAGCCGCGCCAGTCGTGGCGTCCGAACTACGGGAAAGCCCGATATTGTAGCACTGCGCCGCTTGCAGCCACACACGGATCGCGTCGCGTACCCCGCTGCCGCGAAAACCCCGCCGGCCCAGCCTGCCGGGCTTTCCGGCGACACAGCGCAGCGGCGACAACAGGCTATTTCGCCTTCGACGCGGTGTCTGGCGCCGGTTTCGGCATATCGCGAACCACCATCAGCCGCAGTTCGGTCATGTCCTCGATGGCGTATTTGACCCCTTCGCGCCCGAGCCCGGAATCCTTCACACCGCCATAAGGCATGTTGTCGACGCGGAACGACGGCACGTCGTTGACGACCACGCCGCCCACCTCCAGCTCGTCCCAGGCGAGATTCACGTGGGTGAGGCTATCGGAGAAAACACCGGCCTGCAGGCCGAAATCGCTGTCATTGACCGTTTCGAGAGCCTGCGCGAAATCAGTGAACTTTTCGAGTATCGCAACCGGACCAAACGCCTCCTTCCGATACAGATCCTGATCGCGCTTCACACCTTCGAGCAACGTCGCTTCGAACATGGCGCCGTCGACCTTCCCGCCGGCGATGATCCTCGCGCCGCTCGCCACGGCGCTTTCCACCCAGCCGGCCAGCCGTCTGGACTCGGATTCCGAGATCATCGGGCCCACGAAAGTGCTTTCGTCTTTCGGATCGCCCATCTTCAGCGATTTCGTTTTTGCGATGAGCTTTTCGCGCAGCGCATCGTAGATATCCGCGTGAGCAATGATCCGTTGAACGCCGATACAACTTTGCCCCGACTGGTAGAACGCGCCGAACGTCAGCCGGTCCACTACGTAATCCAGCCGGTCGGCCTGGTCGCCGTCCACGATGGCCGCCGCGTTGCCGCCCAGTTCCAGGATCACCTTCTTCTTGCCGGCTTTTTTCTTCAGCTCCCAGCCGACCGCAGGAGATCCGGTAAACGACAACAAGCGGAAACGTTCGTCGGTTGTGAAAAGATCCGCGCCGTCCCGATGCGCCGGGAGAATCGAAAATGCGCCCTTTGGCAAATCGGTCTCGGCGAGTACTTCGCCCATGATCAACGCACCGACCGGCGTGCGGCTCGCGGGTTTCAGCACGAACGGACAACCGGCGGCGATCGCGGGTGCGACCTTGTGTGCTGTGAGATTCAGCGGAAAATTGAACGGCGAGATGAACGAGCACGGCCCGATCGGCACGCGTTTGTAATAGCCGTGATAACCGGCGGCGCGAGGCGCGATCTCCAGGTTGATCATGCCGCCGTCGATACGCACCGATTCCTCGGCCGCCACCCTGAAGGTATCGATAAGACGCGTTACCTCGCCCTTTGAGTCGTTGATTGGCTTTCCGGCCTCTATGCACAGCGCTTCGGCGAGTTCATCGAAACGTTCACGGAAGCGCTTCACGCAATGGTCGAGCACGGCTTGCCGCTGGTATGGCTTGAATTCGCGCATCGCGCGCTGGGCAGCAACGGCGTGGCCGATGGCGGCATCGATTGTTTTCGCGTCTGCCATTGCCACGCGGGTCGCGACCTCGCCGCTGTATTTATCGGTGACTTCCAGGTCTGTGTTGGCGTTCACGGCTTTGTTCGCCAGGTAATACGGATAGGTTTTCTTCAGCATGTCAGCCTCTGCCTCAGTCTAAAGATAGGCACGTCGATCAGACGCACCCGGCGTCGCAAAACATTCGCGTACCAGCGGCGCGTGCGCCTCAGTCCACATCACCATGGCAACCATACTCCGGATAGCCGTTCGATGCCGCGACGAGCCCTCACGCTGGCCATCCGGCCTATGTTTTCGGCGAGATCGCCAAACAAAAAGCCCGTTTCGATTGACGTCGAAACGGGCTTTCACTGCATACCGCACACTGGCCGGATCAGGTTCCTGTCTTGCACTCGGCAAGCATGGGCGCGGCTTTCGGGTCGGCGGTCTCGTCGGTAAGCGTGCCTTCCGGGCCTTTCGTCCACCACGTGTAGTGGTCGCCAACGTATTTCGCGCCGGACGCAGCAAGGACGTTGACGAACAACATCTTGCGGCCGTCCACGGTGAGCAGCGCGAAGCTCTGCTTGTTCTTGGTGTTCATGTACTGGACTGTCAGCGCATGACCGCCGTCGCACTTGTAGCGCAGCGTGTTCATGGTAGCCGTCTGGATCTGGGGCACGGTGAGCGGCATGGCAGATGCCACATGCGCTGCAGACCCGGCACACAGCGCCGCAAGGGTGGCGGCGACCTTCCTCCTTTTCTCGCGCGTTCGTCCAAAAATTCGTTTCATCTCGATATCCTTTTGTTCGTCGTTTGTGCGGTCAAGCGCCGCGCTGCACGCCAATCAAGGATCGATCACCCCGGCGCACGCGTCGGTTGGAGCCGCCGCGACGTGACCGACCACCGGTACGATCTTCAGCCCCGCCGACGCAATACGGCACGGCGCCGCTGCCAGTCCGCACCCGCCGAGCCCGGCCAGGACCGCGCATAACGCGGCCAACACACACAATTTCACTTGGAACCTCCGTGCTGCCCGTGCAAAACCCGTGATACGGGCAGCGTGTTGCCGTCATCGAATGGAGACGGGTCTTACCTTAGACGCTGCCAGCTTCGCGCGTTCCCGGGCTTCGTCAGTATCGCGTCCGGTCGCAAGCGCCACGCCCATGCGGCGCTTCGTAAAACTCTCCGGCTTGCCGAAGAGGCGCAGGTCGGAATCCGGCACCGCGAGCGCTTCAGCTACCCCTTCGAAGCTGATGCCCGCTTCGTCGAGCCCGCCGTAAATCACCGCCGATGCCCCCGGCGCACGCAACGCCGCATCCACCGGAAGACCGAGGATCGCGCGAGCGTGCAGGTAGAACTCCGAGAAACGCTGTGTGGCGAGCGTGACGAGACCCGTGTCATGCGGTCGCGGGCTGACTTCGGAGAACCAGACGTCGTCGCCGCGCACGAACAATTCGACGCCGAACAAGCCGCGTCCGCCCAGCGCCGCCGTGACTTTTTCCGCGACATCGCGCGACTTCTCCAGCGCCGCTGCGCTCATGGCTTGCGGCTGCCACGATTCGACATAATCGCCCGCGACCTGCACATGGCCGATCGGCTCGCAGAAATATGTCTGCAGATTGCCGGATTCCGGGCTGGTCGCGCGCACGGTGAGTTGTGTAATCTCGTAGTCGAAATCGATAAACCCCTCCACGATCACGCGCCCGTGATTCACGCGGCCGCCGGCCATTGCGTGTTGCCAGGCGGGTTCGATATCGGCGGCACTTCTGAGCACCGATTGCCCCTTCCCCGACGACGACATCACCGGTTTCACCACGCACGGGAACCCGATCTTCCCGATACCCGCTTTCATCTCGTCGAGCGAGTCGGCGAAAGCATAAGGCGACGTCGGCAGCCCGAGCGTTTCGGCGGCGAGGCGGCGGATGCCTTCGCGGTTCATGGTGAGCTGGGTCGCGCGCGCGGTCGGGATCACGACGGCGAGTTGCTCGGCTTCGATTTCGGCCAGCGTGTCGGTCGCGATGGCCTCGATTTCCGGCACGATCAAATGCGGCTTCTCGGCTTCGATCAAGGCGCGCAACGCCGCGCCGTCGGTCATGTCGATCACGTGCGAGCGATGCGCGACCTGATGGCCGGGTGCATCGGCGTAACGGTCGACCGCGATGGTTTCCACGCCGAGCCGTTGCAGCGCAATGATCACTTCCTTGCCGAGTTCGCCCGCGCCGAGCAGCATCACGCGGGTCGCGCCGGGCGAGAGCGGCGTGCCGATGGTGCCGGTTTGAAAGGGGGACGCAGCGGACTTCGCGCTCTGCATGGATGCTCCGGAAAAGAGGCCAGTAAAGCCCGGGATGTTAACACGCGGCCTCCTTGCGGACATGATCCGCGACCTGTCGCGCAGGAACATTCGCCGCAAGAAATTGCATGCCAGAAAGCAAGTCGCACAGGACATTTCTTTACACATCGCAACGATTCCGATGCAAACGACCTTGGTCAATCACCTGACGAGTGCGATACCCTTACGGTTTTGCCAGCCTGAGGATCTTTCATGTCGATGCAGCCTTCCCGTTCGCGCCTGGCGCCCCCCTCGGCGCGTAGCCACGTCCATGCTGCTTCTGCCCGTTCCAGGCTTTCCATGGCGGCTATTTTCTCAACGGCGGCACTCGTTCTGGGCGGCGCGCTCGCCGGCTGCGCGCTGCCCACGCACCCCGACAGCGCCGCGCCGCCGACCGATCCGTACAATCCGGCAGCGACCCAGCTTCTCGACGATACCCAATGGCAGCTTGCCACCTGGACGGACGCAAGCGGCCGTGCACGCAAGATTCCGGACGCCACGCCCCTTACGCTGAATCTATCGACGGATGGCGGCCAGCGCCGCGCAAACGGCTTCTCTGGTTGCAATCGCTTTGCCGGCACGTACGACCTGACCGATGGCAAGCTCACATTCGGACCGCTCGCCGGCACGCGGATGGCATGTGCGCCCGGACCGGCCAGCGCGCTGGAACAGCCGTTCTTGCAAGGCTTGGCCGGCATCGAAAAGACCGGGGTGCAGATGCGCCCGCCAAGGGAGTTGCAGATCACGCTCAAAACTGGCGACGTGCTGACGTTCAACGAACACACGCGACCTTGAGGATGTTTTCTTCAGAGTGACGCCCGCACCGGAAAAACGAGAACCCGAGCGTGGTTCTCCAAACCATTTCCAGGTCCATGACGGTTAAACTCGGCGGTATGGTTTTATCTTTGGTTCAAGCATTTTTCCGAGCCTTGGTTCGCTGCTCACATCGCTCACATCATTCCTGGTTCCTTGCATGCACACGGTAGTTTTCGGCTGGTTCGGTATCTCGGCCGTCTGGTTCATCCCTCTTCTCTGGCGCATCGTCAAGTCCGTCCTGCCCAACGGCGGCGGCCTGCGCGGTCCCGGCACGATCCGCCTGTGGCTCGGTTTCTTCTGCGTGCTCTTCGCGAGTTGCACGCTCGAAGCCGCCCTGTTCCACTCCTTTGCTTTCGCCACCGACCTGGACCATCTGGGCCATGCATTGTTGAACGCGTTCGCATCCCGCAGCGGGGTGATCAATCCGGAGGGCGCGCTCGCCGTCGGTGCCGGCGCGGCCGTCGTGTTGTTGACCGGCCTGCCGTGGTTCCTCGACTTCCAGTGGCGCGAAGTGCTTGCGTGGGCGAACATCGCATTCGGCTTTGGATTCGATCCCGCCTCCTTCGCGCCCAGGGAACGCGCGGTCCGCGAGAAGCCATCGCGCAAGAAAGCGCCAAGGGAGAAAGCGGAAAGAGCGAGCGGCGTTGCGGGCGCGGCCGCTTCATCGAGCAGGATTTCACCCGATGCACCCCAGCTCGGCATTCCGCCCGTCACACCCCGTCAGGGCAGCCGGTATCAACGCCCGACGGTCTGGCGGCCGCAGCCCGCTCGACGCAGCGATGCCGAACGTCAGGCGCGCGGCCCCGAGACTGCGCGTCCGATAGAACCATCGTTTGGTGAAAGACGGGACCTGCACGGTCGCGGCGCTGGGCCAATCGACCCGCTCGAGCCCGTCGCGCCCGCCGGATGGCTGAAGGCGGACGCAGCGCAAGGGAAGCCTGCGCCGCCTTTGAGCCCGACGAATACGCAAAGTACGCAGCGCCAGGTCGAGACGAACATACCGCGACGTCCGGATGCAACGCGATCGACAATCACCCGCAGCGTGCCGGCCAGTTCCATCGGATCGTCGGCGGCTCGTGCGGCTCAGGCAGCACGCAATTCATCGATGCGGCCATCGGCGAGCACATCGGCGGCGGCTTCGCGCAACAACACCTTCGCGCCTGTCGTCACCAAGGAATCGTTTTTTGCGGTGGCCGCGTCCTCCGCGGGGAACGCGCCCGCGAAGCCCGCCGCGCCGCCGCCGGAACCCGACCGGATCAAGGAGGCGCTGCGCTCTATCGAGCAGACGGCAGCGCAGTGGACGACACGCGCCAATGGCATTCCAAGCGTTACGGCCGGTCCACCGGCTGTGGAAATCCCACCTGCGAGCGTTGCACAGGAACCGGCCACGCCCATTCCTGCCGCGACGCCGACGTTCAGCGCGGCGGGCGAGTACTCACCCGCCGTTCCGACGCACAATGATTTCGGCGCGACACCGGAAGCAGCATCCGCCGATACGCCGCCCGAAGCCCAAGCAAGCGACCTCGATGCTCAACCTGACCCGTTGCCCACCGCATCGATCGATCTGGACGATGCCGTTGACGAACCTGCACCCATCGCGCAACCGGAACCGACGCCGCCCGCCGATATTCCGCCATGGGCCACTCGCCGTGAAGAGTCGCCGGTCGAAGGCATCGAGCACGCTGCAACACCGGCATGGCATACAGCGGCAAGCACGCCCCGCCCTCCCCTGCCGCCAATAAGCGAGATCGAAGAGGAAGCTGAAGTAGAAGACGATCTCGAAGATCAGGCGCCGAATCCATCGAACGTCGTGCATTTCCCCCGCGCGGTTGCGCCTGTGCCTGCGCCCATAACGCAAACCCCGCCGGCGCCTCAGGAGCCGCGCGCGCCGGTCCGTGGTTTCATCGCGACGGAGTTCGAGTTCCATGCGCCGGCGGCATCTGCGGTGGACCTGCCCGGGCTCGATCTGCTCGAAGCTGCGTCCGACGAAGTCGAACCGGTCTCCGAGCAGCATCTCGCCGCTACCGGTCAGTTGATCGAGCAGCGCCTGCAGGAATTCAAGGTGCCGGTCACGGTGGTCGGCGCATCGGCGGGACCGGTCATCACGCGCTTCGAAGTCGAACCGGCGCTCGGCGTGCGCGGCAGCCAGATCGTGGGCTTGATGAAGGACCTGTCGCGCGGCCTTGGACTGACATCGATCCGCGTGGTCGAGACCATTCCCGGCAAGACCTGCATGGGGCTCGAGCTGCCGAACGCCAAACGGCAGATGATCCGGCTTTCCGAAATCCTCGAAGCCGACGTGTATCGCGATTCCAAGTCGTTTTTGACCATCGCGATGGGCAAGGACATCATCGGCAATCCGGTCGTCACCGACCTCGCTCGTGCGCCGCACATGCTGGTCGCGGGCACCACGGGCTCGGGCAAATCGGTGGCCATCAACGCGATGATCCTGTCGCTGCTCTTCAAGGCAAAACCGGAAGACGTGCGCCTGATCATGATCGATCCGAAGATGCTGGAATTGTCGGTGTATGAAGGCATTCCGCACTTGCTCGCGCCGGTCGTGACCGACATGAAGCTCGCCGCGAACGCGCTCAACTGGTGTGTTGGCGAGATGGAGAAGCGCTACAAGCTGATGTCGGCTGTGGGCGTGCGTAACCTGCAGGGCTTCAACCAGAAGATTCGCAACGCGGAAGCGGCCGGCAAGAAACTGACGAACCCGTTTTCGCTCACGCCGGATGCGCCCGAACCGCTCGCCAAGCTGCCGATGATCGTGGTCGTGATCGACGAACTCGCCGACTTGATGATGGTCGCGGGCAAGCAGATCGAGCAGTTGATCGCGCGCCTGGCGCAAAAGGCGCGGGCGGCGGGTATCCACTTGATCCTTGCGACGCAGCGGCCATCGGTGGATGTGATCACCGGCCTAATCAAGGCGAACATTCCGACGCGCGTGGCGTTCCAGGTTTCATCGAAGATCGATTCGCGCACGATCCTGGACCAGATGGGCGCGGAATCGCTGCTTGGCGCCGGCGACATGTTGTTCCTGCCGCCGGGCACCGGCTATCCGCAGCGCGTGCACGGCGCGTTCGTGGCCGATGAAGAAGTGCACAGCGTGGTCGAGTATCTGAAGCAGTTCGGCGAGCCGGAGTACGAGGAAGGGATCTTGTCGGGGCCGACGCCCGAAGGCGGCACGCCTGATTTATTCGGCGAGACGCAGGACGCCGAAGCTGACCCGCTTTACGACGAAGCCGTCGCGTTCGTGTTGCGTACGCGCCGGGCATCGATTTCGTCGGTTCAGCGGCAGTTGCGGATTGGCTATAACCGTGCCGCGCGGCTCGTTGAACAGATGGAATCGGCGGGTCTCGTTTCGCCGATGGGAACCAACGGCAATCGCGAAGTGCTCGCGCCGAGCCAGCCGGAATAACGCATCACCACAAGCGCAAGCGCCTGAGCAGGAACAGCGTGACGGCCGCGCAAACCGCCATCACGCCCATCACGACCGCGAACGAATAGTGGTCGTGCGTGCCGGGCAAACCGGCGACGTTCATGCCGAAGATGCCCGAGACGAGCGTCGCGGGCATCAGCAACGCGGACATGATTGCGAGCCACAGCAGCTTGCGGTTGATGTCCTCGGACAGCAGCGCCGCGATCTCGTCCTGCAGCAACTTCGCGCGTTCGTACTGCGCTTCAAGCCCCGCGGCGAGTCCGTTCAAAACCTGGATGGCCTGGATCAAGGTTTCCATCGAGCGCGGTTCGGCCCAGTCGAGCCGCCGCGTCACGAGTTGTGTGAGCGCATTGCGTTCGGGATCGACAAACCGCTTCACCTCCACCAGCCGCCTTCGCACCGATCCCAGTTCCGCGCGCCAGTTTGAATGGCGGCCGTCGAGCACGCCCTCCTCCACGTCGTCGAGCCGATCACCGATTTCATCGATACGATCCGCAAACGTGTCGTTCAGCGCGCGGATCAAACCCGCGAAGAGATCGACCGTGTCGCGGAACATCGTGCCTTCAAGCACTGCATGGCGCAGCCGGTCAGTCGATTGCAGGGGCTGCGCGCGCACGGTGATCATGCGGTTTCTATCGACGTAAAAGCGCAGCGCGCCCGTTGCCCGGCGCGTGGCCTGCGCATTCGGATCGGCGTCGGGCGTCTCCGCGACGCGCTCCAGATCCGCGACCACGCCGTACATGAAGGTCGATCCCATATGAACGCGCGGCCGCTTGTCCTCGCCGTTCAGGAATTCCCGCGCCACATCCGGCATGGCGGTGACGCCGGTGAGCCAGCTTTCGACGGTGTCGTCGTTGGCGCTCAGGTGCAGCCAGGTCGGGCCAGCGCCGACGATCTCCCGGCGTGCTTCGTCCCAGGACAGGCGCAGCGCCTCGGCGCCGGAAAAGCGGAACGCGCAGATGAAGCCAGGCGGCGCCTTCGAGTCGTCGGGCGCTGCGGCATTGGGCTGGTCTGTTTCTTTGCTCGATGCTGTGATGATGTTCAACGGTCGATTCCTTGCATACCGGCAACTGGCGGGCACTGCGGGTTGAAAAACTCTTATTGTGCAAAATCCAGGCCGCGTGGAACGAAAGCGGCCCGGCACATCAATACGATCCAATTACGTTCGGAGATCGTCAGGAAGGCGAAACGAACTTGAAATCGACCGGCGAACCGATTTCGAGTTTCTTCGGATCCGATGCCAGTTCCCCCGTCTCCGGATTGCGCCTGAAGAAGTAGACGCTGTCGCTGTCCTGGTTGCCGACGATCAGCCAACGGCCGGTCGGATCGATGGCGAATTCACGCGGCGTCTTGCCGAGCGTAGAACGCCGGCCAAGCAGTTTCAGATGACCATCGGCGGGATTGACAGCGTAGGTCAGGATCTCATTGACATCGCCGCGATTGGTCGTGTACAGGAAGCGCCCGTCCGGCGACAAATGGATCGCGCCGCCGCCGATCTTTCCTTTGAAACCGGGCGTGGTCATGGCCAAGGTCTGCTTGAGCGTGAGCTTGCCGTCGTTGTAATCGTAGACCATCACCGACGCGTTCATCTCGGTCGTCACGTAAGCATGTCTGGCGGCTTCGTCGAAGATCATGTGGCGCGGTCCCGAACCCGGTTTCACCAGCGTGTAGCGCGATTCGGTCGGACCGAAGAGGCCACGTGTCCCGTCGGGGGTGTATCGGTACGAATACAGCTTGTCCGCTCCCAGGTCCTGCGCAAATAGATAGCGGCCGTCAGGCGAAAACACGGTGGAATGAACGTGCGAATTATCCTGACGTCCGGTCACGGGACCGCTGCCGTCGTGATGAACCGTGAGTACAGACGGCAGGACGCGTTCGCCCTCCAGCGGGAAAACGGCGAAGCTGCCGCCCGGGTTCGACGCCACCGAGTAGTTCGCCGTGAGCAGATACCTGCCGTCAGGGGACAACGCAAGGTACGCGGGATCGTTGCCATCGGACGAGACGCGGTTCACGAAGGTGAGCTGGCCGCTCGCCGGGTCAAACCGGAACGCACTGATGCCGCCGCGCTGCGATGCGGGACCGTTGTCGCCGGGCAATTCGTTGACTGCGTAGACGTGCTGCCTGTCCTTGCTGACCACGAGATAAGAAGGATTCACCGCTTGCGTCGCGGAAAGACGCGTGATGGCGCCGCTGGCGGTATCGAACCGGTAGACATAGATTCCCTCGCTCTTGCCGCTGCCCGTATAAGTGCCGACCAGCAGGTCATATACGCTGCTCTCGGCTGACCCGGCAGGATTCACGGACGGGTCGGACGCGCTCTGTGCGAACGCTGGGCCCGCTGCCAGGGACAGCCCTATCGTCACGCTCGCCGCGAAACTCTTGACCAGATCGTTCATGTTGCGGCATGAAGTTTGCGTGGGGGCGCTACGCGGGGAAAAAGAAGTAAAAACGGAATGCATTGAAACCTCCTGATCGTTCGTTATTACGGCTTGTTTCAGGTTATGTGGCGCGTGATGCATGCCTTCGTCCAACCAATTACAACCAACGTCTCTGTCAAATTTCTATCAAAACAAAGGAGCAATAATGGATATCCATCTGAGCCTCGGTCCGCTGGTCGCGCTCATCGCAGGCATTTTGATCCTGGTCGTACCGCGCCTGCTCAACTTTATTGTTGCAATCTATCTGATCATCATCGGGTTGATCGGCGTGTTCGGATTGAGCGCAACGCATTTTTGACAATGCTGCATGCCCCAGGCGCCGTCTTGCCGCACGCCACCGCGTGAAGCATGGTGAGGTAAGACGGTACTTTGGGATTGAGGTTCCGGCGGGACGCGCGCAACGCCGTGCGAGATCGTGCATAGCGGTCTCGCATCAGGTTGCGGCATTGAAATCAAGAACCCTGGTGGTGCGACCCAGGCTGTACATCACCCGTTGGAAAGCTGCTCGAGGCGCATGCGGCCCTGCAGCGAAAGGCCGCCGACAGCCAGCAAGCCGTTTATATCCCGATGCTGCGTGAAACAATCGCGTTCAATCAGGAACGTCGCCGCGACCTCCATCCCATTTCGCGAGAGGCCAAGATGTTTGTAATCGAGATCGATGAGCGTGGACGTATCGGTGATACGGCTCGCAGCAGACAGGATGGCGATGCAATCGGCTCTCAACGGATTCGGCATGGCTTTCACGTTCGATTTCCTCGAAGACGTCAGGCAAGCGTGGACGCGTGGTGCGATCAGAATCTGCATGCCGGTCGGAAGCTGGCATCGCTCAGGCGCGAACTTTCATTCTAGGCGTTCGTCCACTTTATTTTCAAGTTGAGCTTACATATTCCGTTCGACCGATCGCCTTGAAGTGAACACCAAACTCGCATGCCAACGCACGAAATACGAATGCACTTCATAATCGACCGCTCCAATCGCTTCATCGAAATCAATACCTGCCTATGCCCGCACTGATCGAAGACTACGCCCTGGTTGGCGACGGCCACACCGCCGCCTTGATCTCGAAAGAGGGATCTGTCGACTGGCTGTGCTGGCCGCGCTTCGATTCCGGCGCCTGTTTCGCCGCGCTACTGGGAACGCCCGAAAACGGCCGCTGGCTGATCACGCCTGACCTGCCCGAGGGCGCACCGCCTCCGGTCATCACGCGCAAATATCGCGGCGACACGCTGATCCTCGAAACCGATTTCGAAACGCTCGAGGGCCGGGTCTCGCTCATCGATTTCATGCCCGTTCGCGATGGCCTGTCCGACCTCGTGCGTATTGTCGTTGGCCGGCGCGGCACCGTGAAGATGAAGATGGAACTGGTGCTGCGCTTCGATTACGGCTCATCGATTCCCTGGGTCAGCCGCCTTCCGGACGACAGTGGCATTCGCGCCATCGCCGGTCCCGATTTGTGCGTGCTGCGCACGCCCATCGACCTGTCTGGCGAGAACATGCGTACCGTCGGGGAGTTCACGGTGAGCGAGGGTGAACGCGTGCCCTTCTCGCTCGTTTATTCGCAATCTCACTTGCGCCTGCCGCCCGCCCGCGATCCGCATACGCAGTTCGCACGCACCGAGAATTTCTGGCTCGAGTGGTCCGGCCGCAGCAACCTGGATGGCCGATGGGGTCCGGCGATCCGCCGCTCGCTGATCACGTTGAAGGCGCTCGCCTACGAGCCGACCGGCGGCATCGTCGCTGCACCTACCACGTCGCTGCCGGAGCAGCTTGGCGGAACCCGCAACTGGGATTATCGATACTGCTGGCTGCGCGACGCGACCATCACGCTCCTCGCGATGATGCGCAGCGGCTACTACGACGAAGCCCGCGCATGGCGCGCGTGGCTTGGCCGCGTGATGGCGGGTTCGCCGCAACAGATCCAGATCATGTACGGCATTGCCGGCGAACGGCGCTTGCCCGAATGGGAAGTCGACTGGCTGTCCGGTTACGAGGATTCGAAGCCCGTGCGCGTCGGCAATGGCGCAGTGGACCAGTTGCAACTCGATGTCTACGGCGAAGTCATGAACGCGCTGCACCTCGCACGGGTGGGCGGCCTGCAAAGCGACGACACCGTCTGGTCCATCCAGCGCGCCATGCTCGATCACCTGGATACGGTCTGGCAGGAACCCGACGAAGGCATCTGGGAAACGCGCGGCGGCCGCCAGCAGTTCACATTTTCGAAGGTCATGGCCTGGGTTGCGTACGACCGCGCGATCAAATCGGCGGAACAGTTCGGGCTGGAAGGTCCGCTCGAACACTGGCGCAACCAGCGCACGGTCATCCACGCCGACGTTTGCTCGAAGAGCTGGAATGCATCGATGAATTCGTTCGTCCAGACATACGGCGGCGGCGACCTCGATGCGAGCCTGCTGCTGATTCCGCTGCTCGGTTTCCTGCCGCCGGAAGACCCGCGCGTGATCTCGACGCTCGATGCCATTGAACGCGACCTGACGCACGACGGCCTGGTGAAGCGCTATCACACGGCCGAAGTGCAGGATGGCTTGCCTCCTGGCGAAGGGACGTTTCTCGCGTGCAGCTTCTGGCTCGTCGATAACCTCGCGCTCCAGGGCCGCCTGGAGGAAGCGTTCGCCATGTTTGAACGGCTGGTGGGACTCGCCAACGACGTCGGCTTGCTTGCCGAGGAATACGACACGGTCGCGAAACGTCAGGTCGGCAACTTCCCGCAGGCTTTTTCGCACGTGGCGCTCGTGCACACGGGAATGAACCTGATGAAACACGAGCAGGGCATGGCCAAGGCGACCGGCCAACCTGCGCAGCGTCAGGACAAACCCTCGGAAGCCGTGAGCACAAACGAAAGCGATTCGTAATTTTCAGTCAAAAGTTGACGAGTTTTGCGTGAAAACCAACGTTTTACTGAGGTAAACGACACGTATGCTGCGTTGCACAAAACGGTGTTCTTGGCTATGATCGGAGAAGGTTTCCGACCGGTCGTTCGGCGAAACAATGCATCCGAAGCCAAACCCCGGCCCCGCCGTTCACCATAGGCGCAGCCGGTTTTACACGGGTAAAACATGCTCTATCAACTTCACGAATTCCAGCGGGCCATGTTGAGTCCGCTTACGGCATGGGCGGAAGCGGCGTCGAAGTCGTTCACCAACCCGTCCAGTCCGCTTTCGTATGTTCCCGGTTCCACGCGTCTCGCGGCCGGCTATGAGCTGCTGTATCGGCTGGGCAAGGATTACGAGAAGCCTGAATTCGAGCTGCATCAGATCGAGAAGAATGGCCACGCCATTCCTATCGTCGAGCAGATCGTGATCGAGAAGCCGTTTTGCCGGCTGATCCGCTTCAAGCGTTTTTCCGACGACAGCGCGACCGTCACGGACCTCAAGACCGAACCTATCGTGCTGGTGTGCGCGCCACTTTCGGGCCACCACGCCACGCTTTTGCGCGATACCGTCAAAACGCTGCTGCAGGACCACAAGGTCTACCTGACCGACTGGCTCGACGCGCGCATGGTCCCGCTAGAAGACGGGTCGTTCCATCTCGACGACTACGTGGAATACATCCAGGAATTCATCCGCCACATCGGCGCGAAGGACCTGCACGTGATCTCGGTGTGCCAGCCGACCGTGCCGGTGCTCGCCGCCATATCGTTGATGGCAAGCCGCGGTGAAGACACGCCACGGACCATGACGATGATGGGTGGTCCTATTGATGCACGGCGCAGCCCGACTTCCGTGAACTCGCTTGCAAGCGAACATTCCTACGAATGGTTCGAGAACAACGTGATCCACACGGTCCCGGCGAACTATCCGGGCGTGGGCCGCAAGGTCTATCCGGGCTTCCTGCAGCACGCGGGTTTTGTCGCGATGAACCCCGAGCGCCACGTGACCGCGCACTGGGACTTCTATCAGAACCTCATGCGTGGCGACGACGAAGATGCAGAGCAGCATCGCCGTTTCTACGACGAATACAACGCCGTGCTCGACATGGACGCGGATTATTACCTCGATACCATTCGGATCGTCTTCCAGGATTTCCAGCTGGCCGAAGGCACGTGGGACGTGAACGGCGAGCGTGTACGTCCGCAGGACATCAAGCAGACGGCGCTCTTGACCATTGAAGGCGAGCTCGACGACATCTCGGGCAGCGGCCAGACCCGCGCTGCTCACGACTTGTGCACCGGCATTCCAGCCAAGAACAAGCGCCACTACACCGCCGAGAAAGCCGGCCACTACGGCATTTTCTCGGGCCGCCGCTGGCGCACGATGGTGTACCCGCAACTGCGTGAATTCATTCTCTCGCACGACAAGGCGCCGAAGAAGGAAGCAGTTCCCGCCTGAGTCTGGATCGGTCGGATCAGCATGACACCGCACGCCGCGTCCTTACGCGGCGTGTTTCATTGCGGGCGTGACCCCTTCAGTGAGGCGTGCCGAGTCGGATGCATGAGTTCTTGCGCAGGTTGCGTGGGTCAGCGCCGCATCAGGTAGGCGAGCAGCAACTCCGTATTCATCTTGATGATTTCATCGCGTTCCGCGTCAGCGCTGAAATCGAGCCCGAACGTGGCTTCCAGCGTGAACCGGTTGGATACGATGTAATACCCGAGCCCGGACAACGTGATGTAGAAGCGCAAGGGGTCCACGTTATTGCGAAACAATCCGGCTTGTTGACCACGTTCCAGTATCTTCGCGAGCTTCGCGACCACGGGCGAGATGAGCTCGCGGATACGCGTGGAGCCCTTTATATAACGTGCTTCATGGAGGTTCTCGTTATTCACCAGCCGTAATAGCTCGGGGTGCTCACGATAGTAATTCCAGATGAAATGCGCGAGCTGCGTAACGGCTTCGACCGGCGCCACGCCCTCCAGATCGAGCGATTTTTCCGCATCGGTGAGCGCCGCGAACGCATGTTCCAGGACGGCGGTGAACAACTGCTCCTTGCTGCCGAAATAGTAGTAGAGCATTCGCTCATTCGTTTCGGCGCGGCGGGCTATCTGGTCCACACGCGCACCGAACAGGCCTCCCGCCGCGAACTCCTCGGCGGCGGCAAGCAGGATTCTGCGGCGCGTGCCCTCAGGATCTCTTTTGATTTTTGGCTGGTTCATGGTGGCTTCATGATCGACAAACCGCGTTTTGAGAGTAGCGTCATGCATTCCTGTGTCCTAAAGAAGCATGCGATGGATCGGTTGCGCCAACGTGATTGGGAATACCGTCCTGCAGTCAATCTAAAGCGATTTGATTATGTGCACATCGTTGGCCCGTTGGCAATTGGGATTGATTGGGAACAGCTTGAAATTCGGCGATAATGCCGCCTCGGGCACAACGCATCGAAACCAGGCCGAATGCCCCGAACGCACAAATGCGATATCAAAACGAGCGCGAGCATAAGCGCTTGAACATATCCCCACAAGTGGTCGTCGGTTTAGCCGTTTGATCGCTTGAATGCGAATCGTCTGCAGTGTCAGGATGCTTCTCGCATCTTGACCTGTTCGCTTCGTGTCCATCTGATTCATGCGGCCGGCGCCGCCATACCCCAGCCGTTAATGTGACAGCAGTGATTGCAACTTTCCCCACGACCCTTGCTAGCCAGATTGAAGACCTGCTGCCGCAGACGCAGTGCACAAAATGCGGCTACCCCGCGTGCCGGCCGTACGCCGAGGCCATCGCGGCAGGTCAGGCGAGCTATAACCAATGCCCGCCCGGTGGCGAGGAAGGCGTGGCGCGGCTTGCCCGCCTGCTTGGCAAGCCTGTCATTCCGCTGAATCCCGAGAACGGTGTTGAACGGCCGCGGCCGCTTGCTATCATCGACGAAAACCTGTGTATCGGCTGTACGTTGTGCCTGCAAGCGTGCCCGGTGGACGCTATCGTTGGCGCGGCCAAGCAGATGCACACGGTGATCCCCGAGCTTTGTACCGGCTGCGACCTGTGCGTGCCGCCCTGCCCTGTCGATTGCATCGCCATGATTCCAGTCACCGGCGACAAGACCGGCTGGGACGCATGGACGCAGACGCAAGCCGACGCCGCGCGCATCCGGCACGACCAGCATCTGGCGCGGCTCGCGCGTGAACGCGATGCCGCCGAAGCGCGTAAGGCTGCGCGCGTGGCGGGATCGGCCAAGCCAGTCGAACCGGCCATATCCGGCGATCGCGTCGTGAAAACAGCAGCCGCCACGCCGGAAGACGAAGCGCAAGCCAAAAAACGCGCGATCATCCAGGCCGCGATGGAACGTGCGCGCAAGAAAAAGGAAGAACTGGCGAGGCTTGGCGCAGGGCCGAAGAACATCGATTCGGTGAGCCCCGAGGTCCAGGCGCAAATCGACGCAGCCGAAGCCCGGCGCCGCCGCCTAGGTTTGACTGACGCGAACAACGAGCCCGACAGCGACTCCGCAAACGACCCCGACGCCTGATCCGATGAACCCGAAAAAACGCCGCGCGATCTTCGAGACGCTGCAGAGCCTGAACCCGCATCCGACCACCGAGCTCGAGCACAACTCGCCGTTCGAGCTGCTGATCTCCGTCCTGCTCTCGGCGCAAGCCACCGACGTCTCCGTGAACAAGGCGATGCGTCGCATGTACCCGGTCGCCAACACGCCGGCCAAGGTGCTGGCGCTCGGCGAAGAAGGCGTGACGGAATACATCAGGACGATCGGGTTGTATCGGACGAAAGCGAAGAACGTCATTGCGACGTGCCGGATTCTCGTCGAGCAATACGGCGGCGAGGTGCCCGATAACCGCGAGGCGCTCGAAGCGCTGCCGGGCGTCGGGCGCAAGACCGCGAACGTGATCCTGAATACCGCGTTCGGCCATCCGACCATTGCCGTCGATACCCATATCTTTCGCGTTTCGAACCGAACGGGACTCGCGCCCGGCAAGGACGTGCGTGCGGTAGAACTGGCGCTGGAGAAGTTCGTCCCCGACGAATTCAAGCAAGACGCGCATCACTGGCTGATCCTGCACGGGCGTTATGTGTGCAAGGCGCGCGTGCCCGAGTGCTGGCACTGCGCGATCGAACCTTTGTGCGAGTACCGGCCAAAGACGCCGGCGCCTATCGAATAAGCGGAATAAGCGCGCTGCCTTAAGGCCCCAAGCGAACCGCATCGATGCAGCTTAAAATGCCCGTCAGACCACGATTCAGTGAAGCGACACGACCCCATGTTCAACCCCAGCCGCGACGAAGTTCGCCAATTTTTCACCGAAACCTGGCGCAAACAGCGGCAAGGCGGCGTCCTGACGCCGCTTGAAAGCATCGCGGCCGACTGGATTGGCGAGCATCCGGAATACCAGCAGGAACTCGCCGATCCCGACGTCGCCCACGCCGACTACTCGCCGGACCAGGGCAAGAGCAATCCGTTCCTGCACCTGTCGATGCATCTGGCGATCACAGAGCAACTTTCCATCGATCAACCGCCGGGAATTCGCCGCGCGCACGAGCGGCTGGTCGGGCGTCTGGGTTCGACGCATGATGCGCAGCACGCGATCATGGAATGCCTCGGCCAGATCATCTGGGAGGCGCAACGCAACAATACGCCGCCTGACACCGATGCCTATCTTGCGTTGATCGAACAGCGCGCATCGCGGGATTGAGGCGCTGAAGCTTCAAACAAAAACACCTCGCATCAGCGAGGTGTTTCGTCATGCGCGATAAACCGGCAAAAAGTTACTTCTTCAGCACCAGATCGCCACTCAGCGATTCGATATACGCCGAGATATCCTTCAAGTCCGCCTGCGACAGGTTCTGCACCTGCGCCGACATGATGGCGTTGGCGCGGCCGAAGTTCGGATTGCCGTTGCCCATCTGGTACTGGCGCAGCGCCCAATAGATGTAGTCGGCGTGCTGGCCCGCGAGCTTCGGATACTCCGCGCTCACCGGCTTGTTCAGGTTCGGCCCGTGGCAGGCTGCGCAATTGTGCGCTTCGGTGAGCACCTTGCCGTTGCTGGCATCGGCGGCGAACGCCGGCTGCATGGCGATCACGCCGGCCAGCGCAGCTGCCGTACATGCTGTTTTCAACACTGTTTCGAGTGCCTTCATGAATTCTCCTATCCCGCGAATTGTGAATGCCGAGTGAGTGCGTCTCGGGCCTGATGCCTTGCATGATCAGGACCAAGGCGCAGGATCACTTGTCGGGATTGTTCTTCGAAGAGGGGGTTTGCGCGGCGTAGTACGCTGCAATATCGGCGATATCCTGATCGGTCAGCGTCACCGCTATGCCGTGCATGGTCTCGAAATGGCGATCGCCCTTCTTGTAGGCTTGCAGCGCGTTCTCAATGTAGCGGGCGCTCTGGCCGCCGAGCATGGGAACCCGGTACACCTCGGGATACGCGGTGCGATAACCGGGAATGCCGTGACACCCGATACACATCGCAACCTTGCCCTGGGCCGCTTTCGCGTTGCCCACGACATCGGCGGAAGCCTGGGTCGCGAAGCCGGCAAGCCCCGACAGCGCTGCGATCACGGCACATTTGCCGACGAATTTATTCATAGCTTCTAACCTGGCATGAGGGGAAATCCGGCACCTTGTAAAGGCTTGGCGTTCCGGGACTTTCTCGGGACTGATCAATCGGCCGTGCTTCCTGTGCTTCCAGCGCGCAGCCTGAGGCAAGTCTGATTGACAGCCACACGGGCCAAAAAAATCGCGCTAATTGTACCGCGCGGCCTACCCTGCGTCCACAGGCCGCGGCGGGAAGGTCTGCACCGCGCAAAGCCTTGCCAATCAAGGCCCGGCGGCCTGCGACACTGTGTCCAATGGACATCCTGAAAATGCCCGAATACCGGGTATTTGGGCGCTCAATGGCAAAACGGCATCTGACTTATACTGCAATTTTCCCTCATCGAGAGATGCGTCATGCGTTTTGAAGGCTCATCGCAGTACGTCGCCACAGACGACCTGAAGCTCGCTGTCAACGCCGCAATCACGCTGCAACGCCCGCTTTTGATCAAGGGCGAACCCGGCACTGGCAAGACCATGCTGGCCGAGGAAGTGGCGGCCGCGCTCGGCATGCCGCTCTTGCAATGGCACATCAAATCGACCACGAAAGCGCAACAGGGCCTGTACGAATATGACGCTGTTTCGCGTCTGCGGGATTCACAGCTTGGCGACGAACGCGTGAAGGACATCCGCAACTACATCGTGAAGGGAGTGTTGTGGCAGGCCTTCGATGCCGACGTGCCGACTGTTCTGCTGATCGATGAAATCGACAAAGCCGACATCGAATTCCCGAACGACCTGCTGCGCGAACTCGATCGCATGGAGTTTTATGTGTACGAAACGCACGAGCTGGTGAAGGCAAGACACCGGCCGCTCGTGATCATTACATCGAACAACGAAAAAGAACTGCCGGACGCGTTTTTGCGCCGCTGCTTTTTCCACTACATCAAGTTCCCCGAACCCACGACGATGAAGCAGATCGTCGAAGTGCATTTTCCGGGCATCAAGGAAGAACTGGTCGCGGCCGCCATGCAAAGTTTCTTCGAGTTGCGCAACGTGTCGGGACTCAAGAAGAAGCCCTCGACGTCCGAGCTGCTCGACTGGCTGAAGTTGCTGCTGGCGGAGGATATCGGTCCCGAAGCGCTGCGCTCGAGCGATCAGAAGCAGATCATCCCGCCGCTGCATGGCGCGTTGCTGAAAAACGAACAGGACCTGAGCCTTTTCGAGCGGCTCCTGTTCATGAACCGCAACAACCGTTGAGCGGACGCCGGTCATGCTGATCGACTTCTTTTATTCGTTGCGCAACGCCAAGCTGCCAGTTTCGGTCAAGGAATACCTGACCTTGCTCGAAGCGTTGAAGGCGCAGGTGATCGGGCCGTCTATCGACGAGTTTTATTTTCTTGCGCGCATGACGCTGGTCAAGGACGAGAAATACTTCGATAAATTCGACCAGGCTTTCGGCACGTATTTCCACGGCATTGCCGCACTCGATGAAACCGCGCTAGACATCCCGCTCGACTGGCTGAAGAAAAAGCTCGACCGGGATTTCACGCCCGAAGAGAAACGGCAGATCGAGGCGCTCGGCGGTATCGACAAGCTGATGGAGCGCCTGAAAGAGCTTTTCGAAGAGCAAAGGGAACGGCACGAAGGCGGCAGTAAATGGATCGGCTCGGGCGGCACGTCGCCCTTCGGCAATGGCGGATTCAATCCGGAAGGCATTCGCATTGGCGGCGACTCCGCCGGAAACCGGAGTGCGGTCAAGGTCTGGGATGAGCGCGCTTACAAGGACTACGACGACCAGGTCGAAATCGGTACGCGCAATATCAAGGTCGCGTTACGGCGTCTGCGCCGGTTTGCGCGCGAAGGCGCCGCCGATGAGCTCGATCTCCCCGATACCATCCGCAGTACCGCCGCGAATGCCGGCTGGCTCGATCTGAAAATGGTGCCGGAGCGCCACAACAATGTGAAAGTCCTGATGCTGCTTGACGTAGGCGGTTCAATGGACGATCACATCAAGCGCGTGGAAGAATTATTTTCGGCGGCGAAATCCGAGTTCAAACATCTCGAGTTCTATTATTTCCATAACTGCGTCTACGATTATCTGTGGAAGAACAACAAGCGCAGACATGGCGAACGAACTGCCACGTTCGACGTTTTGCACAAGTTTTCGCCTGATACCAAGCTGATTTTCGTCGGCGATGCCACCATGAGCCCATACGAAGTCATGCAACCAGGCGGTTCCGTGGAATATAACAACGCCGAAGCCGGCGCGGTCTGGCTCAGGCGCCTCGCCGACCAGTTTCCGCGTTTCGCGTGGCTCAATCCCGAACCGGAAAGGCTTTGGGAATACCGGCAATCGGTATCGGTCATCCGGCAGATCCTGGGCGGTCGCATGTACGGCCTGACGCTGGCCGGGCTTGAAAGCGCGATGCGTGCGCTTTCCAAATAAATCAAATCGGGTCCCAAGTGGCACGGCCACTTCTTTTCACACTGTCCCTGCCCTTTCAGCCTCTCGGCGCGTACGATCCGCGCGAAACGTCCCTGAGAGGCTTTAAATGAATCCGTCCGCCACGGCTTTGCGGCCATTCGCCGATTCGTCGCTGTCAGCCATGGTCGCGGGATTTGTCGCGATGATGACCGGCTATACCAGCTCCCTCGTCCTGATGTTCCAGGCCGGGCGTGCCGCGCATTTATCCGATGCGCAGATTTCCTCCTGGATCTGGGCGCTCTCCATTGGCATGGCGCTGTGCACGATCGGCCTGTCGCTCAAGTTCCGAGCGCCGATCGTGATTGCGTGGTCCACGCCGGGCGCAGCACTGCTCGTGACGTCGCTGCCGAACGTGCCCTATGCGGATGCGATCGGCGCGTTTATCGTCTGTGGAGTGCTGTTGACGGTTGTCGGCCTGACCGGCTGGTTCGATACCCTCATGCGCAAGATCCCTGCAGGCATCGCAGCGGCATTGCTGGCGGGCATCCTGTTCGAGATCGGCATCGAAATCTTCAAGGCCGCGCAGTTCCAGACAGCCCTCGTGCTGGCTATGTTCTTCACCTATCTCATCGTCAAGCGCCTCGCGCCCCGCTACGCCATCCTGACGACGCTCGTGGTCGGCATCGTCGCTGCCGGAACGCTCGGCCTGCTCGATTTCAGCCAGTTCCACGTCGCGCTGGCGCACCCGGTCTTCACCATGCCGCACTTCACGTTCGCGGCGGCGGTCAGTATCGGCATCCCGCTTTTCGTGGTGGCAATGGCCTCGCAAAACGTGCCCGGCATCGCCGTGCTGCGCGCGGATGGCTATGACACGCCATCGGCGCCATTGATCGCGACAACGGGCATTGCGTCGCTCCTGCTCGCGCCGTTCGGCTCGCACGGCATCAACCTGGCCGCGATCACCGCCGCCATCTGCACCGGGCCGGAAGCGCACGAGAACCGCTCCCGCCGATACATGGCGGCCGTCTGGTGCGGCATTTTCTATCTCGTCGCCGGCATCTTCGGGGCCACCATCGCGGCGCTGTTCGGGTCGCTGCCGAAGGCGCTGGTAGTCTCGGTCGCGGCGCTCGCATTGTTCGGCTCGATCATGAGCGGTCTCACCAACGCCATGCAGGACATTCGCCAGCGGGAAGCAGCGCTTGTCACGTTCATGGTGACGGCGTCGGGGCTCACGCTTTTATCGATAGGATCGGCGTTCTGGGGTCTTGTCGCCGGCATCGTCACGCAGATTGTGCTTAACGCGCGCCGGGCGTAAATTCAGGGTGTCGACGCGAAATGTTCACAGCGTCGGCGTGTAATGGCTTGGTGGACCGTGTGCGCCGCGCCGGAACCTCTGCCAGCTCGGGCACTCGAATTGCAGCGGGAAACACCGACGCCTGCGCCAAATTGCGCAGCAGGACTAGAATGTCATTCTTGTGCGAGACAATTGCCAGAAGGTTTGGCGCCGCGGCATCACGTGCGGTCTCGCAACCTCCTTTCAACGCGGGCAATCCGCATCTTTGACAACGGCACAACGCGCCGAAGACCAGATATGACATCCGCTCTCGACCAGCTCAAGCAATACACCACCGTCGTCGCCGATACCGGCAACTTCCAGCAACTCGGCGAATTCAAGCCGCAGGACGCGACCACGAACCCGTCGCTGATCTTGAAGGCCGTCCAGAACGACGACTACAAGCCACTGCTCGAAAAGACCGTCAAGGATCACGCGAGCAAGTCTACGGGTCACATCATCGACCAGTTGCTGGTGGCGTTCGGCAAGGAAATCCTGAAGATCGTCCCGGGCCGCGTGTCCACTGAAGTCGATGCACGTCTTTCGTTCGACACGAAGGCTTCCGTCGACAAGGGCCGCGAGATCATCAAGCTGTACGAAGATGCGGGCATCGACCGCAAGCGCATTTTGATCAAGCTCGCGTCCACGTGGGAAGGCATCCGCGCCATGGAAACGCTGCAGAAGGACGGCATCCACTGCAACATGACGCTCCTGTTCGCACCGGTGCAAGCAGCGGCTGCGGCGGACGCGGGCGCGCAACTGATCTCGCCGTTCGTCGGCCGTATTTACGACTGGTACAAGAAGTCGGCGGGCGCGGACTGGGACGAAGTGAAGATGGGCGGCGCGAACGATCCGGGGGTGCAGTCGGTGCGCAAGATCTACGCGTACTACAAGAAGTTCGGCTACAAGACCGAAGTGATGGGCGCGAGCTTTCGCACGGTCAATCAGATCACGGAACTGGCCGGCTGCGATCTGCTGACCATCAGCCCGGATCTGCTCAAGAAGCTTGCCGAGAGCAATGACAAGGTTGAGCGCAAGCTGTCGCCGGAAGCCGTTGCAAACGACAAGGTCGACAAGATCAACGTCGATGAGTCGAGCTTCCGCTTCCTCCTGAACGACGACGCCATGGCGACCGAAAAGCTCGCCGAAGGCATTCGCGGTTTCGCTGCCGATGCGGTCAAGCTCGAAAAACTGATCGAAGCGCTGAAGTAATTTGGCGGCTGCAATACAGAGACTACGTGTCCAGAAACGGGCGCCGGTGCTATTTCGCCGGCGCCTTTTTTTGTGCAGACCGAGTCGGCACGGGGGTTTTTAGGCCTTGAGCGTGGGCTAGACTTTTGAGGCGGGCGGAGGGCCGCCCATCAATGAAGGAGTGCCAATGCGTCTCGAACCCTACCTGTACTTCAACGGCCGCACGGAAGAAGCGCTCATGTTCTATCAGCATGCGATAGGTGCGGAAACCTTGTCAGTATTGCGTTTCGAGGATTCTCCCGAGAGCGTCAACGCAACGCCCGAATGGAAGCACAAGATCATGCACTCCACGTTCAGGATAGGCTCGAGCATCATCATGGCGTCGGATGGCGTGAACGCAGCACCGCAGGTGTTCTCGGGATTCGCCATCGCGATCGTCGCTGACGACGACGAATCGGGCCAGCGCATGTTCGACGCGTTAAGCGTCGGCGGGAACGTCCGGATGGCCTGGCAACCGACCTTCTGGAGCAGCGGTTTCGGCATGATCTCCGACAAGTTCGGCATACCGTGGATCGTGAGCGTGATGGACGATCTGGGCGGTTGATTCCTCGAGACACCACTTACCGGTGAAACGGTTGCGCACCTTCGAGGTTCCACTGCCGCTCTATTTCAATCAGCCGCAAGCGCAGCCGGTCCACCTGTTCCGCGAGCCGCTTCGCAAGCCAGTACGGGCCCTGCAACTCCGGTGCGAGGTCGGCGGCAATGCCGGCGGTCTGCTCCAGCCTCGCGGCGGCGGCGGGTGACCCGGTCGCCGCATGCAGCAGACCGACACGGCCGAACCGCAACGCACGCGCCATCAGCAACAAGGTATGACGCACGGCGCGCTCTTCGGCGTGACCGCTGGCGGCAAGTCCGGGGGCATTGTCCGGCATAGCGGACGCCATCATTTCCAGCGCGGTGATGATCGAACGATGCTGGCGCTGGATATCCTCCAGAACAGCAAGCGGCGCGTCGATCTCTTTTGCAACCGACGCCAGCAGCGAACGCGATGAAACCAGCCGCGAGTTCATCGTGGCGAACTGCTTCGTCAAGGCCTCAACGGAGATGCGCCGGCCTTCCACGATCGCGCTATAGATCCGTGCGCTGTCGCGCATGTTGTCGGCGAGCCGATAACGCCATGAATACGTGGCGTATTGCGGCAGCACGAACGAGAACGCCAGCGCGATCACTATGCCGATCAGCACGGTCAGGGTGCGCCACAAGCCGACATCGATAGACAGATTCCCGTGCCCCGCCACGATCACCGTGGTGATGCCCGTGAGCAACGCGATATACCCCGGCTTGCCGATGGCGTGATACGCGCACACGCCGGCAATTACAGCCAGCAGCACGAAGGTGATCATGGTCGAGTGGGTGACCGATTGCAGCAGGATCAGCCCAAGCCCGAGCGACGCGCCAAGCAGCGTTCCCACCGCGCGCTCCGCCGCCTTCTTGCGGATATTGCCGTGATGCTGCAAGCCGCCGATCACGACGAGCAAAGTCACCGTGGACCATTCGCCGTGGGGAATATCGATGCCCGACGTCAGCGCAATCGACGCAAGCAGCGCCAGCGCCACGCGCGCCGCGTGGAGGTACTTGGCGTGGCGGTATCGAAAATACGGTGAGCCGAGCACGTGCAGCGTGCGGCGCGTGTGGCTTCGGAGGGGCTTCGACGGTTCGGTTGCGGACATGCGGTTCCGGTGAAGAGATGAACAACGCGCTGACGATAATGCTGACAATAACGCTGCAATAAGGCCGCAGCCGGAAAAAGAAAACGCCCGCAACATCCGTTACGGGCGTTTCGCCAACTTTACCGCTAACCCGCGATCAGGTTTCAGCTACATCCAGATAGTCCTCGGGACTCGTCCGGTCATCGGATCGCTTGAGCCCGATCACGCGCACCAGGATGCTGACCACGATCGACACCACCAGGTTCACGACCAGCGCCCACACCGCGGCGTACCCCGGAATAGCGTAGCCGAAAAGGTGGATCGTGAAGATCGACCCGGCCAGTTTCAGCGATACCGCCATCCACGTGCCGGTGGCGATCCCCGCAGCCCAGCCGATCAGCAAACCCCGGTGATCGAGCACACGGGTATAGAGGCCGAGCACCAGCGCCGGCAGCGTCTGGATGATCCAGATCCCGCCGAGCAACTGCAACTGGATAGCGTACGTCAGCGGCAGCGCCAGGATGAACACGACCGCACCGACCTTCACCAGCAGCGACACCAGCTTCGCGACGTTGGTTTCCTGCTCCGGCGTCATGTTCGTGTTCACGAACTCCTTATGCACGTTACGCGTGTACAAGTTGGCGGCCGCGATCGACATGATTGCGGCCGGAACCAGCGCGCCGATACCGATCGCCGCAAACGCAACGCCCACGAACCACGACGGGAAAAAGTGCAGGAACAGAGCCGGGACCGCGAAGTTCGAACCGTAGGCCTTGAAGTACGGGGCGAATTCCGGCATGTCCTTCACACCCGATGCAAGCGCCATGTACCCCAGCAACGCGAGCAAGCCGAGCACCAGCGAATAGGCCGGCAGGAGCGCCATGTTGCGGCGGATCGTGTTACCCGACTTCGACGACAACACCGCCGTCACCGAGTGCGGATACAGGAACAGCGCGAGCGCCGAACCGACCGCGAGCGTGGCATACGCGCTATACCCATTGAGGCTCGATGCATCCGGAGCTTTCAACAGGATCTTCGCCGGATCGACCGCATGGAAGATCGCGCCGAAACCGCCAAGCTGCGCCGGGATGATGATCATCGCCGCGATGATCGTGATGTAGATCAGCACGTCCTTCACGACCGCGATCATGGCCGGCGCGCGCAGGCCCGACGTGTACGTGTACGCGGCGAGAATCGCAAACGCGATGATCAGCGGCAGATCGCCGACAAACCCCTTGGTGTCGAATCCAAGCGCGCCGATCACCACTTCAATGCCGACGAGCTGCAACGCGATATACGGCATGGTTGCGACAATCCCCGTCACGGCAATCGCCAACGCCAGCATGCGGCTGTTGTAACGGGCGTGCACGAAGTCGGCGGCGGTGACGTAGCCGAATTTCTTCGAGATCGACCAGAGCTTCGGGAACACGACGAAAGCAAACGGGTAGATCAGGATGGTGTACGGCAGCGCAAAGAAGCCGGTCGCACCCGCGCCGAACACGAGGGCCGGAACCGCGACGAACGTGTAGGCGGTGTACAGGTCGCCGCCGAGCAGGAACCACGTGACGATCGTGCCGAAGCGACGGCCGCCGAGGCCCCATTCATCGAGCTGACCGAGGTCGGCCTTGCGCCAGTGAGCGGCGACAAAACCCAGTATCGTCACGCCGATGAAGAACAGGACGAAGACGAAGGTTGCGGTGGGATTCATCATCGCGGGCTCCCGGGCGTGAGCTTGGGAGCAGCGTGGATGGGCTTGGTCTTCATATAGACCACGGCCGTGATGACCGCGCTGATGAGCACCCAGAGCAACTGATACCAGTAGAAAAACGGAAAGCCCCAGAGCACCGGTTCGATCTTGTTGTAAAACGGCACCCAGACAACGCCGATCCAGGGAAGTATCAGCAGCCAAAGCCACTGTTTGTTGCGGACCTGACCAGTGGCGGTCACCGCATCTTGAGCCATGACGGTCTCCTCTTTTCTCTTTAAATTGCTGCTGGACTGGGACCTGCGCGGATCTCGCGGCAAGGCGCCAGCCTAATAGCGCCCCGAAATAACACGTGGAGTATATGGACGCCTAAAAGTGGGTCAAGCAGGGCGAACCCGAACCGTAATGGGTAGAGAAAGCATTATGTAATTTTTGCTTTATCGACCGCTGTCAGGGCGGCGGGTTCGCTGCTCGATCTAGATGGAAAAGTTGGGTGTATTGCCGGCTTCAGTACTGATCGACAAGGCCTTGACCCATTGACGCGCGGGCAGCTTCAGTTCCTTTTCGATGAGCTTTGCCCGTTGTTCGAGTTGCGCGTACGGCACATCGAGCGCGGGTCCCGCAAACGCGACGGCAATGCGATTGCCGTCGTGGACTTCGGGCAGCGCGAGCACCCGGCCATCGAAGGCTTCGTTCAGGCGCTTCATGTTGCGCACGAAGCTCGGATGATCGCCGAACAGGTTGACCGTCACCACGCCCGCCGCCGGCGTCAGGCAAGCCCGGCACGCACGATAGAACGCGACGCTGTCCAGCACGGGGCCGCGCGCGGTGGCATCGTAGACATCGATTTGCAATGCGCCGATGCTGCCGTGGTTCGCGGCGTCGTTGACGAAGTCGTAGGCGTCCTGCTCGTGGATGGTGAGGCGCGCGTCGTCGTTGGGCAGCTCGAACATCGTGCGCGCGGCGATCACAACCGACGGGTTCAGCTCGACCGCCTCGACCTTAGCGCGCTTCAGGAACGCGTGCGCGAACTTGGTCAGTGCAGCCGCGCCAAGACCAAGCTGCACCACCCGTTTGGGCGTCTCGATGAACAACAGCCACGCCATCATCTGCTGCGCGTATTCAAGTTCGATGTGATTCGGCTTCTTCAGGCGCATCGCGCCCTGCACCCATTCGGTGCCGAAATGCAGGAATCGCACGCCGCCCTCTTCCGAGAACGTCACGGGCGCGAAGCGCGGTTTGCGAGGTGCATCGATACGGGGCGCGTTTTCAAGGTCGTCATCACGATCGCGCTTTGCGCGCTTGGCCTGCTTTTTATCGTGCTTTTTTTCTTGGCGCTTGCCGCCGAACGCGCGCGCTTCAGCCGACGCGCGTTTGATTAATTGGGTCATTTGAGGATGTCGCGCCAGATGCGCAATTTTTGATCGAACGAGAGGATAGCATTCGCCGGACTCGACGACGGCAGGACCAGGGTTTCGTAGCCTGCCTCGCGGATCACCGGTTCGAAACGCCCGGATGTCTTGCCGTTGAAGCAGAGCTTTTTCAAGCCCGGCGCGTGAAGGCGGAACGAGGCAAAGTCGTTGGGATTCGCGTGACGGATCGCGGTGTCGAGACTGCCTTCGCGCTCGCACGCCGCAAGCACATCCCACAAGCCGATGCCATGTTCAAGCAGCTTGAGAACGCGCTGATCGTAGGCAAGCTCGTGCAAAGGCTCGCCGATCACCGTTCCGACCAGCCGCCAGAACTGGTTGCGCGGATGGGCGTAGTACTGCGCGGCATCGAGCGACGCCACGCCGGGGAAACTGCCGAGTATGAGCGTGTGCGTATTTTCATCGGCGATGGGCGGAAAGCCTTTCAGCATTCTTCGCAACGCTCGAGGAAAGCCCAGAGCGCGGGCAGGAAGCATTCGGTGACCATCAGCGGCGCACTTTTTCTCACGAACACGGAACGGCGCGCGACGAAGGTAGGGGGGGCTTCATGATGCGTTTGTGTGGCCGCAAGCCTGTAGAGCGGATCACGCGCCGTCACCTTGCGCGACGTCAGCGGCGAGCGCCAGACGCTGCTGTCGCTATATAGAAGTTCGGCCAGCGGACGCGTCCTCAAACGGCGGATCGCTTGCCACACGCCCGAACTGACATTAAGCGGCACGATACTGTGTGCCGCGACGAACGGCACGCCTTCCACGTTAAGCACGACTTCGCGAGTCCATACCGGCGTGCGCGGCGTGATGTTCAACGCGCTGGATTCATCGCGCCAGGGTTGGCTGACGGTTTCGCGGGTGACATCGACGGTGACGGTGCCGAGTGCACGCAGATGTGCAGTGAGCGAACCGCCGCGCGTGAGCCAGTCTTTCTGGTCGACGGTGAACGTGGGAAGCGGACGGATGCGCCAGTTGCCAGGCGCCACAATAAGGGTATTCAGCATGCGCGAGATTATAAAACCACGCGTGTAAATAGGACGAATCGTATAGATGTCGATGTCCGCGACGGGAAGACTGGGGAACCGGCCGGGAAATGGTCGGCGCTCAATCAACCAGAGAGGAAAGACATGTCGGTGAATACAAAGCAAACGTCGAAGGTCGTCGCAACGCTCGCATCGAAGACGTTGCATGATCCGAAAGCGTCGGCCATTGCAAAGAGTCTTGCTGCATCGGCGCTATCGCAAACGCATACGAAGAACCAGACCGGCGCTCAGATGGAGCACAAGGCCTCGCTCGTTCTCCACAGCGACAAATATTCGAAGGACACCAGGACGCTGGCGGCGTCTGTCGTAGCGCAGGCCAACAAGGAGCGTAAGGCCAAATAAGCGAAGCCGTTCCGGGAGCACCCGGAACGGCTTCGTTCAACTCGACACACCTCGCGTCAGCCCTCAGGCAAACGCGAGATAACGATCAAATCAATGTACGACAGCGTGCACGCCTTGCTGAATCAGCAGGTCAGCGTGAGCAGCTGAATTCTGATACACGTTGTACGCCACGCCGCCAACCGAGGCCGTGCCGTGCTCTACCCACGGAGCATCTGCCACGCCCGCCAGCTTTACGTGCGACACATCGACCGTGTCAGCGGACGAGCCATTCACCATCAGTTGCTTGTTGCCGTCGTGCTGGAACAAATCAGCTTGACCAAGGTTCAGCACGTCGACGAGCGACAAGTGCAGCGTGTTTCCATGTCCGCCCAAGTCGAAGGCCTGGACACCCGAAATCTTGGCCGCTGCTGTCTGGCCGGTCAACGAGGTCAGGTCCAGTACCTGGTGACTGCCTTCCAGGTGCATTGTGTGGAGACCCTTGCTGCCTCCTTCGATGTGGGCTGACGACTGCTTGAAGTACGAGTTCGGATCGACGTTCAGGTCGACGTTCTGATGACCAGCCGATGCGACAAACTTGTCATGCAGGCCTACGCTTGCGTCATTCGAGACAGCGGTTACGTCCTGGCTCACGGCGTGAGCGGCGCTGACCAGCGACTGGACCGCGGGTGCAGCCGGCGCATCCACAGTCATCTGCAGGAACAGCGGAACGCTCGTGCCCGATGCGTTCGTCTCCGTGATGCTCAGGTTATGCACGCCGTTGGACAACGTAGGCAGGTCCCACTTCGTGTTGGCTTGCGTCACCACCATCGTTCCGACCAACTGGCCGTTGTCGAACAGGTTCAGCGTGTCGCCAACCGTTGCGCTCAGCACGAGCGACGGATGAGCATCATGCGTCACCTGTGCGATGTCCGCTTCAGCATAATTGCTCACCGAATGATCGAT
>Ga0153932_1000028_pt1 | contig 136638 bp, 109 predicted proteins | sample TSNJ016MetaG_FD_102273 | JGI IMG/M metagenome (GOLD analysis project Ga0153932, IMG submission 102273) | Attine ant fungus gardens microbial communities from New Jersey, USA - TSNJ016 MetaG | ecosystem: Host-associated > Fungi > Mycelium > Unclassified | place: USA: New Jersey, Wharton State... | reverse complement strand
GCTACGCATCGGACGCCGCGCCTACGCGGAGATGTTCGGCCCGACCACCGGCGACCGCGTGCGTCTCGCCGATACCGACCTGCTGATCGAAGTCGAACGCGACTTCACCACCTATGGCGAAGAGGTGAAATTCGGCGGCGGCAAGGTGATTCGCGACGGCATGGGCCAGTCGCAGCGCGTGCATGCTGAAGTCGTGGATACGGTCGTGACGAACGCGCTGATCCTCGACTACTGGGGCATCGTGAAGGCGGATATCGGCATCAAGGATGGACGCGTGTTTGCCATCGGCAAGGCGGGTAATCCGGATATCCAGCCGGGCGTGACGATTGCGATTGGCGCCGCCACCGAAGTGATCGCAGGCGAAGGGATGATCGTGACGGCGGGCGGTATCGACTCGCATATTCACTTCATCAGCCCGCAACAAATCGATGAAGCGCTGGCCTCGGGCGTGACGACCATGCTCGGCGGCGGCACGGGTCCCGCGACCGGCACGAACGCGACCACGTGCACGCCAGGTCCGTGGCACCTGGAACGCATGCTGCAAGCCGCCGATGGCTGGCCGGTCAACCTCGGCTTTCTCGGCAAGGGGAACGTGAGCTTGCCCGCGCCTGCCATCGAACAGATCAAGGCCGGCGCGATTGGACTGAAGCTGCACGAGGACTGGGGCACGACACCCGCGGCCATCGACAATTGTCTATCCGTTGCCGACGATACCGATACGCAAGTCGCCATCCACACGGACACGCTGAACGAAGCAGGGTTCGTGGAGACGACCGTCGCTGCTTTCAAGGGCCGCACGATCCACACGTATCACACCGAAGGCGCGGGCGGCGGCCATGCGCCGGACATCATCAAGGTCTGCGGCGAGTCGAACGTGCTGCCTTCCTCGACGAATCCTACGCGGCCGTACACCATCAACACGCTCGATGAACACCTCGACATGCTGATGGTCTGCCATCACCTGGATCCATCGATTGCGGAAGATATCGCGTTCGCCGAATCGCGCATTCGCCGGGAGACCATCGCCGCCGAGGACATCCTTCACGACCTGGGCGCGTTGTCCATGCTGTCGTCGGATTCACAAGCAATGGGCCGTGTCGGCGAAGTCGTCATGCGCACGTGGCAGACCGCGCACAAGATGAAAACGCAACGCGGCGCGCTGCCCGAAGACAACGCGCGCAACGATAATTTCCGCGCGAAACGCTACGTCGCCAAGTACACCATCAACCCGGCGATCACGCATGGCATCGCGCATGAAGTGGGTTCCATCGAAGCGGGGAAATGGGCCGACCTCGTGTTCTGGGAACCGGCGTTCTTCGGCGTGAAACCCGCGATGATCTTGAAGGGCGGCATGATCGCCGTCGCGCAGATGGGCGACCCGAACGCGTCGATCCCGACGCCGCAGCCGGTGCATTATCGCGAGATGTTCGCAACGCGCGGCGGGGCGCTGGGCAAGACATCACTGACCTTCGTCTCGCAGATGGCGCTGGATGACGGCATCGGTGAGAAGTACGGTCTGAAGAAACAGGTGGTCGCGGTGAAGAACTGCCGGAATATCTCGAAGGCCGACATGATTCACAATGCGTACAGGCCGTCGATCACCGTCGATCCCGAAACGTACCAGGTCGTAGCCGACGGCCAGTTGCTCACCTGCGAGCCGGCAACCGTCCTGCCGATGGCGCAGCGCTACTTCCTTTTCTGAGACCTCAATGCGCACGATCGACAAACGTATCGAAGCGAAACTGGCTGCGCCGCTGATCAAGCGCGCGCCGACGCTCACCCTCACCTTCGATGACCGCTGCAAAAGCCGCCTCGCCGCCACGCTGGACAACGGTGAGGAAGTGGCGCTGGTGCTGCCGCGCGGCACGGTACTGCGCGACGGCGATATCCTCGTTGCCGACGATGGCGGTCTGGTTCGCGTGATCGCCGCTCCGCAAGACGTGCTGGTGGTTCACGCGCACGACCCGGTCACGCTCACGCGTGCCGCGTACCACTTGGGCAATCGCCACACGCCGGTGGAAGTGGCTGCGGGACAATTGAAACTGGAAGCCGATCCGGTGCTGGAAGACATGTTGAAGCGCCTCGGCGCGCATGTGGATCACGCACTGACGCAGTTCCAGCCGGAAACGGGCGCGTATGGCGGCGGCCACAAGCACGGGCATGACGAAACGTTCGTGGAAGACTATGCGCTCGCGCAAAAAGTTTTCGACGAACATCACGGCCACTCGCACGATCACGCGCATGGGCACGATCACGGCGACCATTCGCAATGCTCGCACGGGCATGAAGGCCATGAAGGGCACGACCACGGTCATGCGCACCGCTGAACTCACGGCGCTCCTGCACCTGGCGTCGCCGGCGTTGCCTATCGGTGCGTTCAGTTATTCGCAGGGTCTGGAATCGGCGATAGAACATGGTTTTATCCACGATGGCGACAGCGCCCGCGACTGGATTGCAAGCGGCCTGACGAACGTGCTGGCGCGCGGCGAACTCCCGTTCCTTGCGCATCAGATGAACCGCTGGCTGACGCACGACGCCGCCGCACTCACCCAAGCCGACGAAGAATTCCTCGCCAGCCGTGAATCGGCGGAATTGCGCCGCGAGACGCAGCAAATGGGCTGGTCGCTTGCGCAGTTGTGCACGCAACTCGAATGGGGCGACGCCGCGCGCCTCGCCACGCTCAACGCGATCAAGCCGGTCTCGCAGCCAACGGCATTCGCGTTCGCCGCCTATGCCCACGATGCCGCGCCCGACGCCACCCTCGCCGCCTACGCCTTTGCGTGGGTGGAGAATCAGGCGGCAGCAGCGTTGAAAGCCGTGCCGCTCGGCCAGATCGCAGGGCAACGGATCATCGTGGCGCTGCGCGATCCCATTGAAACCGCAGTCCAGCGGGCGCTCGCGACCTCGCCCGACGAAATCAACACCTTTGCGCCGCAACTCGGCATTCTTTCCGCACGTCACGAGTCGCAATACTCGCGCTTATTCCGCTCCTAGCTCAAATCCATGAACGCACCTGTCTATTCCGCCGCGGCACGCCGCACCAAAAAACTGCCGCCGTTGCGCGTAGGCGTGGGCGGCCCGGTCGGCTCGGGCAAGACCACGCTGCTCGAAATGCTCTGCAAGGCGATGCGCGAAAAATACGACCTCGTCGCCATCACGAACGACATCTACACCAAAGAAGATCAGCGACTCCTCACGGTGGCGGGCGCGTTGCCAGCCGAACGCATCATGGGCGTGGAAACGGGCGGCTGCCCGCACACCGCCATTCGTGAAGACGCGTCGATCAACCTGGAAGCCGTCGACCAGATGATCGAGCGCTTTCCGGACGCGGATATCGTGTTTATCGAATCGGGCGGGGACAATCTCGCGGCCACGTTCAGTCCGGAATTGTCGGACCTGACCATTTACGTAATCGATGTCGCCGGCGGAGAAAAAATCCCCCGTAAAGGCGGCCCGGGTATCACCAAATCCGACCTTCTGGTGATCAACAAGATCGATCTCGCGCCTTACGTGGGCGCAAATCTCGACATCATGGCCTCCGATGCCAAGAAGATGCGTGGCGAACGTCCTTTCGTGATGTGCAACCTGAAAGCGCTCGACGGGCTCGATCAGGTGGTGAGTTTTATCGAAAAGAAGGGATTGTTGAAGGTTTGAACCCCGGCATGGGCAAGTCCGGGACGCGGGGAAACTGCGTCGGGTATGTCGAGTGCGTTAGGATATTGCCTTCATTATTCCTATGGCCGTAGCCAGCAACTAGGAGAATTCCGATCGACAGTCCCGCCGACACCGCCGTGATACTGGAACGCGCTTCCGTGGCCTCTTCCGCGCCTGCCAAGGCCGCAGAACAGTCTTCGGGCCGCGTTTCCGTGCTGTTTCATGTCGCGGATTTCAACGACGGCGGCATCGAGACTTCGCTGATGCAATGGCTACGCATCTTCGAGCGCGCCCGCTATGCGGTGACGCTCTCGGTGATGTTCACATCGCCTGCGTTCGAGCAGCGATTTCGCGCGCAGATTCCACCGGACGTAGCCGTCGAGATCCTGACCGACAAACCCTGGCTCAATACCTTTCAAAAGCGCCGCTACGCGCATACGCTCAGCAAGCTTGGCCGCGTCGGGCGCGATGTGTTCAACACGCTCGCCGTGCGTCCGTACGTGAAAGCGCGCGTGGCCGAGCTGGCGCAGCGTAACGACATCATCATCGACTTCGACATGTCCTTGCGCCGGCTTGCCGGCCGCTTCGGCACGGCATGGCTTGGGGTGAATCACTTCAGTTTCGATGCCCGGCTTGGCGGCCGGCGCCGGAAAATGAAGCGCATGCTGGCCCAATACGGCCGCTACGACGGCATTGCGGCGCTGAACCGGCACATGGCCGAAGAAGCGACCGCGCTCTTCGACGGACATCTGCGCAACGTGTTCGTGCTGCCGAACGCCATCGATATCGACCGGATTCGCGAGAACGCCGCCGCTCGGGAAACGCCGCCATGTCCCGGGCAGTACATTGTTTCGGTGGCGCGGCTCGATGAGATCCAGAAGGATCACCGCACGTTGCTGCGTGCGTATGCGCGCCTTGCCGCGACCCATGAAGGCGCGCTGAAGGAAGACCTCGTGATCGTGGGCGATGGCGGCTTTCGCGCCGAGCTGGAAGCGCTCGCGACTGAACTGGGCGTGGGGGAACGCGTGCACTTCACGGGGTATCGGAACAATCCGCACGCCGTGGTCGCGGGCGCGAGCGCGCTGGTGCTGAGTTCGCGCTACGAAGGCATGCCGATGGTCCTGCTCGAGGCGCTGGCGCTCGGAAAACCGGTGATTTCCACCGATTGCCCGACCGGACCACGCGAGATTCTCGACGATGGCAAGTTCGGCTTGCTGGTTCCCATCGGCGATATCGACGCGATGGCGCTGGCGATGTCGCGTCTGCTGCTGGACGACACGCTACGCGATGGCTTCATGCGCGCGGCGTCGGGGCGCGCGCGGGACTACGGGCTCGAAGCCAGCAACGAGCGGTTTGTGGCGTGTCTTGAGCGGTTGCTGGCGGGAAGGCGTTAGCCTCGGCGTCAGCAACCGCCGGCTCGTGCTTCACGCCGGATCGTGTATTGAAAAGCCGTTTCCTGCTTCCTCTGCATTTGCCCGCAACAAGACCCCCAACGCATCCACCGTCCTCGCCGTCGCTCCGCGATGCTTCGCCGCGAATGCCGATGCCGCCGCGCTCATTGCCAGGCGGCGGGGTTTATCGGTGAAAAGATCGCGCAGGCCACGCGCCAGTGCTGCCGGGTCGCTGACACGCAACGCCGCGCCTTCCGCGATCGCATCGTTGGTTGCCTGCGTGAAGTTGAACGTATGCGGCCCAATCAACACCGGCACCCCCGCTGCACACGCTTCGATCAAATTCTGCCCGCCCAACGGCAGCAAACTCCCGCCAATAAACGCCACATCCGACGCCGCGTAATACGCGCCCAACTCGCCCATTGAATCGCCGAGCAGGACGTTGATGTCCAAGGGCAAAGGCGGCGCGGCATCGATACCCGATCCGGCCGCGGTCGCCCGTCCCGCCCACGTCGAGCGCCGGGCCTGGGTCAGCGCAGCGCCGTTGATCAGTGCGGCGACTTCATCGAAACGTTGCGGATGACGCGGCACGAGAATCAGCAACGCATCGGGCACGTGGTTTCGCAGCGCGGTGAACGCCTGCAGGACCAGCGCCTCCTCGCCTTCGCGCGTGCTCGCCGCCACCCAGACCGGCCGGCCGCCGATCGCCGCGCGCCACGCATGGCCGCGTGCGGCGAGTTCGGGCGGGGCGGACATATCGAACTTGAGGTTGCCGAGCACCGCGATGTTGCGCGCACCCAGCGCGCCGAGGCGTTCGGCGTCGGAAGAAGTCTGGGCCAGAACCCGCGTGAAACCGCCGAACACTTCGCGCGTTGCGTTGCCGAATTTCGCCGCGCGCTTGAACGAACGCGCCGACATCCGCGCGTTCGTCAGCACCAGTGGAACGCCGGCGTGCTTGCACTCATCGATGAGCGTCGGCCAGACCTCCGTCTCCATCACGATGCCAATCGATGGCCGCCACGCGCGCAAAAACCGCCGCACGAGCGACGGGGAGTCATAGGGAAGATAACTGCGCGATACACGCTCGCCGAACAACTGCTCGCCGGTCGCGCGACCGCTCGGCGTCATGTGCGTGAGGAGAATGCGGGCGTCGGGAAACGCGCGCTGCAACGCTTCGATCAATGGTTGCGCCGCGCGTGTCTCGCCCACCGATACCGCGTGAACCCAGATCAGCGGCGAAAGATCGTCGCCACGACGCGCGGGGCCAAAACCGAACCGCTCGCCAATATGCTCGCGATACCCACGCTCCCGCCGCGACCGGATCAAAAGCCGCAGTACGGCAAGCGGCGCGACGATCCACCATAGCGCGCGATACACGAGCCTCAGCATCGGCGCTCCGTCGAGGACTGAAGCCGGGCGGCGCTCAAACCAGCGCCCTTCCCTTCAGGCGCTGCAAGATGCCGAGCGGCGCGCATTCAGGCTGCACCATCGCGTTCACCGGAAGGAAGAAGGTTTGCTCCATCATGTACTGGCCGGCCATTACGGCGTGCGAGGTTTGATCGGAGAAACATACCCAGACGCAGCCGGGCGGAAACGGCATTTCCTGCTGCGGCGATGTCTTTTGATAATCAAGGTCCGCTTTCATTGAATCGTGCAGATGAAGCATCAGGTGATCGTATTCGCTGCGAGGTGTCTTGGTGATTTTCAGCAGGTTCATGAGCCACGCGGAGCCGGGAACCGGCGATTTTATCGATGGCAAAAAGCGCTTTGCCATGTCTTCGAACGGCTCGCCGACCCGCCACACGCGCGGGGCGCCATCCGGATTCACATTCGTGAACACGCGCAGGATGCGCTCGCCGTAATTGGGCCGCGACGGGAAGGCATCGACGTGAAGACGGCTGTCGTCCTTGCGCCACGACGTCTCGCGCGTTTCCACCTGGTGCAGCCGCAGACTTGTCGGCGCCACGCGCAGCTTGCCGCGATATTCGGGAAAAAGGCCATCCACGAGCGAGCGCGCGTTCGCCTGATAGCGCGCGACCAGCGCACGCACGGCGGATTGCGTGACGGCGTCGCCAAGCACGCCGACGAGCGCGCCGCCGTTGGGCGCGAGGCTGATGTTCTTGCGTTGTGGATCGGCGACCTTGGGGTCGAGCAGCGCGCGCTCGCCACCTTCGATCGCAAACGCCAGGTTTGGAAAGTACAGCACCTTGCCGCGTTCGACACCGGCCAGCAGCGCTTCGCGCGGCACGGAGAGCTGTTGGCCCTGCCAGTCGGCGGAAACGACTTCGATGATTTGAGATTCGGTCATGAGCCTTCGATTGTTTGGATGAGCGAGGGAACGGTCAAGCTGGAAACGCGCTTCCATTCGACGAGTGAGCCGCATTTTCGCTCAAACCGGCCGCAAAACTCGCTGCATGAAACGTCAGAGCTTGATGGGCCTCAAAGGGGCTGCCTTCAATGCCACCAAGGCAAACGTTTCGGGGCAACGTATCACGGCGACGTTTCAACACGCGCTTTACAACAACCCGAACCCTGCGAGCGTCGCCTTGACTTGCTGCAAGGTCGGATGCTGGGAGGCGCTGCCGAGATTCACCACGCGCGGCGACCAGTAGCCGCCTGTGCGCCAGGCGGTCGAGAAATTGTACAGCTCGATGGTCGGCCGCTTGAGCGCCGCCGCGATGTGCACGAGTCCGGTGTCCACGCCGACCGTGGCTGCGGCGCCATCGATCAGCCCGACCACCGCCGGCAGCGACAATTTCGGCGGCACGACGGCCGCCGCACCGAACTCCCTGGCGAGTTTCTCGCTCGTTTCGCGTTCGGCGTCGCTGCCCCAGGGCAACACAACCGATACTCCGCGGCGGATCAGTGACTGGCCGAGTTCGATCCAGGCGGTGTCGGGCCATTGTTTATCGGCACGGGACGTGGCGTGGACGAATACCACGTAGGGCACCGGCAGGTTCAGGTCTGCTTGCGACAAGGCCAGCGCCGCGCGCCGGGTATTCAATCCGAACTCGATGTTGTCCGTGGCTTCGGGTGGCGGGTCGCCGAGCGCGGCGGCCACGAGTTGGCGGGTGCGTTCGACCACGTGCGTGCGGGCTTCGATGGGGATGCGTTTGTTGTAGAAGAAACGCACGGGCCATTCGTAGCCGGCGCCGTCGGTGCGATTGCCTAGGCCGACGAGTATGCCGCGCGCCCAGCTTGCGACCCAGGCGGTCTTGATGAGGCCTTGGCAATCGATGACGAGATCGTAGTTTTCGGCTGCGAGTGTTTGCCGGAAGCGGCGAATTTCGCGCCAGTTATCGAAGGAGAAGAAGCGTTTGCGCCAGCGTCGCAGGGAAAACGGGATGGCGCGGCGCACGCCTTCGACCAGTTCGACGAGGCCGGTGAAACTTTCTTCGACCAGCCAGTCGATTTGCGCGTCGGGGTGGCGGCGGCGGATATCGGCAATGGCCGGCATGTTGTGGACGACATCGCCGAGGGATGACACCCGGATGATCAAGATCTTTTGCACGCTGGATGAGGAATTTGAGATTGGGCGGAGTTTACCGCTGGCGCTCGGGTGGGGGGTGGGTTTTTGGGGTTTCGGAGGGCTTGGGGGTGGGGGGTGGCGGTCGGGGTTGATGCTGGGTTGCTGCTTCTTACGCTACCGCGCGTTCGTTGCTAGCTGACTTTTTTAGCACTATTAGCCACTGTCCGTGGCGGGACTTCATTTCTTTTTCCAACGGCGAAAAAGAAACGAAGCAAAGAAAACGCCTCCCAACCGCTAATTCTTAAGTGTCCCGAGCGTGCAGTGACAACTGTTTGGTACGTCAGAAGAACGCTCGACGCCGGAATTCAGAACACTTGAACCCCTCCCCCTCCGAACACGGATACCCACACGCTTCGCCACCAGTAACTGTGGCAGTCAATACGGAAACCTCGCACACGTAAAACAACGAGTTGAGCCCATAGGCCCTACAACAACTTGAACGTGCCCAAGACCTCGTCACCAGTACAGCCAACCCCTGCGTTTGGGCGTCAGCGCGCGCAGCGCGGAGGCCTAATTAGCGGATTCCCACACTGGTGGCGAAGCGTGTGGGTTGCCGTTGACGGAGGGGGAGGGTTTCAAGTGTTCTTGATTGCGGCGTCGAGCGTTCTTGTGAAGTACCAAACAGTCCGGAACTGCACGCTCGGGACACTTATGTGCCATCGGTGGAGAGGCGTTTTCTTTGCTTCGTTTCTTTTTCGCCGTTGGAAAAAGAAATGAAGTCCCGCCACGGACAGTGGCTAATAGTGTTAAAAAAGTCAGCCAGGACAAACCGCGCGGTAGCCTAAACAGCAACAACCCGGCATCAACCCCGACCACAACGAACACTGTCCCGAACGCCAGCGCATAACTCGTGAAATGAAGTGCCGCCACGCACAGTGGCTAATAGTGCTAAAAAAATCAGCCAAGACGGAACGCGCGAAGACCTAAGAAGCAGCAACCCAACACTGAACCCAACGACCAGCGCCAGCAGACCACCCCGGTCCACCAGCGCCAGCAAAATCAAAACGGTAATTGAGCGTCAGCCTTCTCCGCCAAAATCACCCGACGGAAATCTTCCTGAATCCGTTTCAGCGCCTCCTCGCTATCCGCCTCAAACCGCATCACAACCACCGGCGTGGTATTCGACGACCGTGCAAGTCCAAACCCATCCGGGTACTCGACCCGCAACCCATCGATCGTCACAATATCGTCCGCGCCGGTAAACTTCGCGTTCTTCTGCATCTTGCCGATCAACTCGAAGTTCTCACCCTCATTCAACTTCAGTTGCAACTCAGGCGTAGACAGCGAATTCGGCAAGTCATTGAGCAACTTGCTCGGATCAGCCACCCGCGACAGGATCTCCAGCATCCGCGCGCCGGTGTAAAGGCCGTCATCGAAGCCGTACCAGCGATCCTTGAAGAACACGTGACCGCTCATCTCACCCGCCAGCGGCGCACCCGTCTCACGCAACTTCGCCTTCACGAGCGAGTGTCCCGTCTTCCACATCACCGGCTCACCACCCTGGTCGCGCACCCACTTCGCCAGGTTGCGCGTGCACTTCACGTCATAAATGATCTGCCCACCCTTGTTGCGCGACAACACTTCCTGCGCAAACAACATCAACTGACGATCCGGATAAATGATCTGCCCGTCCTTCGTGACAACGCCCAGACGGTCACCGTCGCCATCGAATGCAAAACCAATCTCCGCGTCCGTTTCCTTCAACGCCTTGATCACGTCCTGCAAGTTCTCCGGATGCGCCGGATCCGGATGGTGATTCGGGAACGTGCCATCGATGTCCGTGAACAACTCCACGATCTCGCAACCCAGCGCCTTGAACAAACGCGGCGCGAGCTCGCCGGCGACGCCATTGCCGGCGTCGATGACGATCTTCATCGGACGGACCGGCTTGATGTCGCTCACGATCCGGTCGAGATAAACCTGCTGGATATCGTATTCGGTGTATGTGCCGGCACCGCTTTCGAAATTGTCATTCACGATGCGCTGATACAAGGCCTGGATCTGCTCGCCGTAGATTGCGGCGCCGCGCAGGACCATCTTGAAGCCGTTGTAATCCGGCGGATTGTGGCTGCCCGTCACGACGATGCACGAGTCCACGCTGCGCTCGCCCGACGGCAGCGCGAGCGGCACGCTGGCCGCGAAATAACCGACGGGCGTCGGGACCATGCCGACATCGACCACATCCACGCCCGCTTCGCGCAAGCCGTCAGCCAATGCGCCGACGAGTTCGGGGCCGGACAAGCGGCCATCGCGCGCGACGACGACCGAGTCGCCGCCAAGTTTGCGGATCTCACTGCCGAACGCGCGGCCGATGTTGCGTGCAACGCCGGCATCGACTGTCTTGCCCACGATCCCGCGAATGTCGTAAGCCTTGAAAATGGATTGGGTAACTGATGCTTGCGGTGACTGGCTCATGGAATGGCTACCTGACTAATAATTGAAATGGTTCCGGGGCATCCCGAAGCGTCCCGGGTCACGAAGACCCTGTGATGCAGACCTGCTTGAATCCTGCATGAATCCTGCTCTTTACCGGCCCGGCAACGATACCCGGACGGAGCGCGAAAAATAACGAAAGAAATTGGCCCGGGCGGTTCAACCTGCGCCCTGGCCGCCTGTCCGTTCGCGGTCAAGTTCGTCAAACGCGCTTATATATCACGAGCGGGCGGTATCGGACCACGCGTTTGCGCACACTGTTCGCACCTATAATCGCAATCTTTCGGAACCCGGGCCGCCCGGACACGTTCCGCGTCTGCAAGGTCATGCGAACCTGCGCAAATATTCTAATCCAATGCTCCGACGCTTTTTCATAACGAACAACAAAGGTGGCGGCAATCGCCTTGAAGGATGGCTGAAAAGCCTGAATGACGGTCTGCACCATCGGACGATGTCAGCAATTCGCATGCCTGTGCCTGACACTTCCATCAAGCCATTGGCGAGCGCCCGCCACGCATGCTGAAACGGATATCGAACCCGGACGTCGCCCGCGCGCTCGCGAACATCGTCTGGCTGGGGCTTGAACGGCTTACGCAGATTGCCGTGGCGATCGGCATCAGCGGGTTGCTCGCGCGCTATTTCGGCCCTGATGTCTTCGGCAAATGGCAGTACGCGAACACGCTCCTGCTCGTGATCGCGCCGATCACGTGGGTCTGCGGCGCTGAAATCCTCGTGCCGACTATCGTGCATCGCGATCCGAAGCAGATCGGCACCGTGCTCGGCAGTGCGTTTGTGCTGCGCATCGGCATCTCGGCGGCGGCGCTCGTCCTGACGTGGATCGGCATTGCGGCAGGGTTCACCGATCCGCTCGTCGGCGCGATGCTCGCCGGCCTCGCCGTGACCATGCTGTTTCGCGAGCCATTCGTGGGCGTGATCAACGCGTGGCTGCAGAGCATGACGTACAGCAAGCCGCAATTGCTGACCAGCATGGTTACGGCCATCGTGAAGGCTGGCCTCGTGTTCCTGCTAGTGCGCGCGGCGGCGAGTCCGGCGCGTTTCGGCTGGCTCTGGGCGCTGGAATCGGCGGCTATCGGCGGCGTATTGCTGCTGTATTACATACGCCGCAATGGCGGCACGCTGGGCTGGCATCTCGACCGGTCGCTCTTCAAGCATTTCGCGAGCGCCGGCACGGTGTTCTGGCTCGGGCTGATCTGCATGTCGGTGTTCATGAAACTCGACCGGCTGATACTGGAACGCCATATCTCCTTCGCCGATCTTGGTGTGTACTCCGCCGCGCAGCAACTGAACGAAAACTGGATTGCGCTCGCGCTGATGCTCGCGCAGACCATCGCGCCGGCGTTCGTCTACAAGGTGAGCGATGCCCTGCAATTGAAGCGCAATATCATGCGGCTTTTCGCAATGACCGCCGTGCTGATGATCTGCGGCGCAATCATCCTCGATCTGCTTGCAGCGTTCATCATTTCGCATGTGTTCGGGCCGGCGTACGCGGCTTCCATCGATATCTTCCGTTGGGCCGTCTGGCTCTCGCTGCCGGCGGGTATCGAAGCGATTGGTAATCTGGTCGTGCTCAAATACCAGGCGAAGTTCGTATTGCTCGCGAAGTGGCTGCTGGCGCTGGTGGTCGCGGCAATCGTCAACCTGATCGCGATTCCGCGCATGGGCAGCTACGGTGCGCTGGTCGGACTCGCCGCGGGATATCTTGCGGCGGCACTGGTGAATCTTTACTACATCCGCTTCCGGCTGCAGACATGAGCACGCCTTTTCTCGACGATGTGGCCGTGCTGCTTCCGGCGTTCAATGCGCAGCACGATGTGGAGCGTACCCTCGCATCGTTTTGCGAACGCGCGCCGGTGCGGGTGCTGATTGTCGATGACGGCAGCCTCCCGCCCATCGTCGCGCCTGCGGTGGCTAACATGACGGTCGAAGTGCTGCGCATGCCGGGCAATGGCGGTATCGAGCGGGCATTGCAGGCGGGCATGGATGCGCTGGCTGCGCGCGGCATCAGATACGCGGCGCGTATAGATGCGGGCGATCTCGCGACGCCATACAGGCTCGAAAAGCAGCGCGAACATATGGAAACGCATCCGCAAACGGCCGTACTAGGCATGTGGACGCACGTGGTCGACATGGAAGGCGCGCCGCTCTTCGACTTGCAGCCGCCGACCGGACCCGCCGATATCCGGCGTGTCATGCTGATGCGTTCGTGCTTCACGCATCCGTCGCTGATGCTGCGCGTGGACGCCGTGATCGGCGCAGGCAATTACCGCGCACAATACCGGGCGGCCGAGGACCTCGATCTGATCCTGCGTCTTCTGCAACATCACGATGGCGCAAATCTCCCCGAATTCGGCGTGTATTACGAACTCAATGAACACGGCATCAGCGCGACCAGACGCCGGACACAAGTGTGGTCCACGCTGCGGCTCCAGATGAAGTATTTGCGTGCGACAAACCTGCCGGACTGGATCGGCGTGGCGAAGAACGTGGCGCACCTGGTGTTGCCCTATCGCGCGTTGCGTTCCCTGAAAACACGCCTGCTCGGTGCTTGAAACAACGCCTTTTTTAAATGGAAAGAATGAACGCAGAGACCTCCCGCCTTCGCATTGCCCTCGTCTGCAACACCGCCTGGGCGATCTACACCTACCGGCGCGGTTTGCTGCGAATGTTGATCGAACAGGGCGCCGAAGTGTCGATCATCGCGCCGCGCGACCGCACGTTCCCGCTGATGGAAGCAATGGGCTGCCGGTGTGTCGACCTGCCCATGGCGTCGAAGGGAACGAATCCACGCGATGACCTGAGGACGCTCGCCGCGCTGTATCGCGAATACCGCGCAGCGCGTCCGCAGATCGTCTTCCATTACACGATCAAGCCGAATATCTACGGGACGATCGCCGCGAAGCTCGCGGGCATTCCTTCCATAGCCGTGACCACCGGCCTCGGCTACGTGTTCATCCAGCAAAGCGGAACGGCGAACATCGCGAAGAAACTCTACAGGTTCGCGTTCCGCTTTCCGCGCGAAGTCTGGTTCCTGAACAAGGACGATCGTCAGGCTTTCATCGATCAAAACCTGCTCGTCAAGCCCGAACGCGCGCGACTTCTGCACGGCGAAGGCGTCGATCTCGACGAATACGCTTTCCAGCCGCTACCGCGCGCCAACCCGCAGACGGAAGGCTTTTTTTTCGTTTTAATTGGCCGCCTGCTGTGGGATAAAGGCGTGGCGGAATACGTCGAAGCCGCGCGCCGGATTCGCGCGAAATATCCTTACGCGCGCTTCCAGTTGCTCGGGCCGGCCGGCGTGGACAATCCCAGCGCGATCACGCTCGACGAAGTCCAGGCGTGGCAGCGCGAAGGCGTCATCGATTATCTCGGCGAAGCGACCGATGTCCGCGCGTTCATCGGCAACGCCGATTGCGTGGTCCTGCCGTCGTATCGCGAGGGCGTGCCGCGAACGCTGATGGAAGCATCGGCGATGGGCCGCCCGATTGTTGCGACCGATGTCCCCGGTTGCCGCGAAGTCGTTGAAAACGGCGTGACCGGTTTTCTCTGCGAAGTGAAAGACCCGGACAGCCTGACGCAACAATTGGAACGCATGCTGCTCGCAAGCCATGCAGCGCGCGCCGAAATGGGCGCGGCGGGCCGCGCCAAGGTCACGCGGGAATTCGATGAAAACGGCGTCGTCGAACGTTATAAAGGCACAATACGCGCGATTACCGGATTCTCGGCGACCGGCGTCTCACTCTAAAAAGCACCTCCGGGAGCGACACTCATGACTGAACAAACCAACGAAAAAGGCACCATTCTCGTGACCGGCGGGGCGGGTTTTATCGGCTCGCATACCTGCGTGGAATTGCTGAATGCGGGATTCGGCGTTGTCGTGATCGACAACCTCGTGAACAGCAACGCGCAATCGCTCAAGCGCGTGGAGCAGATCACCGGCAAGACACTCGCGTTCTATGAAGCGGACGCCCGCGACGAATCCGCTCTCGCCCGCATCTTCGACGAACATGCAATCACCGGCGCGATCCAATTCGCGGCGCTGAAGTCGGTAGGCGAATCGGTCGCAAAGCCGATCGAGTACTACCGCAACAACGTGGACAGCCTGCTCGTTCTGCTCGACACCATGCGTGCGCGCAACGTGAAGAAGATCGTGTTCAGCTCGTCGGCGACGGTGTATGGCATGCCGAAAAGCGTGCCTATCGACGAATCGTTTCCGCTTTCGGCGACCAACCCCTACGGCCAGTCGAAGCTGATCGCCGAGCAGATCCTGCGTGACCTGGAACTCTCCGATCCGACATGGCGCATCGCCACCTTGCGATATTTCAATCCGGTCGGCGCGCACGAAAGCGGTTTGATCGGCGAAGATCCGGCCGGCGTGCCGAACAACCTGATGCCGTACGTAGCGCAAGTTGCGGTGGGCAAGCTCGAACGACTGCGCATCTTCGGCAGCGACTACCCGACGCCCGATGGCACCGGCGTGCGCGATTACATCCATGTGGTGGATCTGGCGCGCGGCCACATCAAGGCCATCGATGCACTGCAATCGCTTGACCGCAGCTTCGTTGTGAACCTCGGCACGGGTCACGGTTACAGCGTGCTGGACGTGGTGAAGGCGTTCGAGGCGGCGTCGGGCAAGCCGGTGCCGTATGAGCTCGTAGCGCGCCGTCCGGGCGATATCGCCGAGTGTTATGCGAACCCCGCCGCCGCGTCCGAACTGATCGGCTGGCAGGCTGAACATGGCATCGAGCGGATGTGCGCCGATCATTGGCGCTGGCAGTCGCAGAATCCGAAGGGCTTTGCCTGACCCGTCCCGTTCTTTTTAGTGATTATTTTTCATGCTTAGCTTCGCGCTCGGTTTTCTGGTTTCGCTGTTCATCACGCTGTTGATCGTGCGGTTTGCACATTTGCACGAAGGCATCTCCGGCGACACCGATATGACCGGCGTGCAGAAGTTTCACGCGCGGTCGGTGCCGCGCATTGGCGGCGTCGGCATACTGTTGGGGCTTGCCGTCTCTGCCGTGCAGCTTCGATGGAGCTATCCGGCTGTATCGAGCGGGATTCTTGCCGTGGTCGCGTGCGGTTTGCCCGCTTTCTTTTCGGGGCTCATCGAAGACCTGACCAAGCGCGTGACGCCCGTCGTGCGCCTGGTCTGCACCATGGCCGCCGCCGCGCTCGCGTATTTCCTGCTCGGCATTGCGGTGACGCGTATCAGCGTGCCGCCGCTCGACTTCCTGTTGACCTACGGCGTGATCTCGTGCCTCGTGACCGTGATTGCGGTAGCGGCGCTGGCGAACGCGATCAATATCATCGACGGCTTCAACGGCCTTGCATCGATGGTCGCATTCATGATGTTCGCCTCGCTCGCGTACGTCGCGTTCCAGGTCCACGATCCGATCGTGTTGTCGGCTTCGTTGATCATGATGGGCGCGGTGATGGGCTTTTTCATCTGGAACTTCCCGGCGGGCCTGATCTTTCTCGGCGATGGCGGCGCCTATTTCATCGGCTTCATGCTCGCCGAATTGTCGATCATGCTCGTGATGCGCAATCGCGATGTATCGGCGTGGTTCCCCGTGCTGCTCTTCATGTATCCGATCTTCGAGACGTGTTTCTCGATCTACCGGAAAAAATTCATTCGCGGCATTTCTCCGGGCATTCCCGACGGCGTTCATCTGCACATGCTGGTGTACAAACGCCTCATGCGATGGGCCGTCGGCGCGCAGAACGCACGTGAGCTCACGCGACGCAACTCGCTGACATCGCCGTATTTGTGGTTGCTGTGCCTGATCGCCGTGATTCCCGCCACGCTGTTCTGGCGGCATACGGTGCACCTGTTTTGCTTTGTCGTGGTGTTTGCATTCACGTATGTGTGGCTGTACGTGAGCATTGTCAGATTCAAGTCGCCGCGATGGATGGTGTTTCGCCGCACGCATCCGGTGAAGCACAAGCCATGACACGCAATGCGCCGGCTCTCCAGCCGGCGCGTGTCTTTTAGCTCGATGCAAATTCCAGCAAGTCCGCGTTCACCTTGTCCGCTTCGACCACGCACATGCCGTGCGCGCCGCCCGGATAGACCTTGAGCGTGGCGTTCGGCACGATCTTCGCTGACATGCGTCCGGCTGTGTCGATGGGAACGATCTGGTCGTCATCGCCATGCAGGATCAAAGTGGGAACGTCGATCTTCTTCAGGTCCTCGGTGTAATCCACTTCCGAAAACTCGCGCACGCACGCGTAATGCCCCACGATCCCGCCAAGCATGCCCTGCGCCCAGAACGAATCGATCACACCCTGTGATTTCTTCGCGCCCTCGCGGTTATAACCGAAGAAAGGCAGCGCCAGGTCCTTGTAGAACTGCGACCGGTCGGCGGCGACGCCGGCACGGATGCCGTCGAACACCTCCTTCGGCACGCCGTTCGGATTGCCTTCGGTTTTCAGCATCAGCGGCGGCACGGCGCCAATCAACACCGCCTTCGATACCCGCCCCGTCCCATGACGCCCGATGTAATGCGCAACCTCGCCGCCGCCGGTGGAATGGCCCACGAGCATGGCGTCCTTCACGTCGAGCGCATCAAGGACCGCGGCCAGGTCATCGGCGTACGTGTTCATGTCATTGCCCTGCGCCGGCTGGCCGGACCGCCCGTGGCCGCGCCGGTCGTGCGCAATGACCCTGAACCCCTTCTGGACCAGGAAGAGCATCTGCGAGTCCCACGCGTCCGCATCCAGCGGCCAGCCATGCGAAAACACCACCGTCTTGCCCGACCCCCAGTCCTTGTAAAAGATCTCCGTGCCGTCCTTCGTCTTGATCGTGCTCATCGAACGTGCTCCTTAAGGTGAGATTGAGATTGCGCGTTGCGTCCACGTTGAGAATCGCCGCCTTGGTGTGCGCAACGCGAGGGACCTGCAAAGGCATTCGTACGTCCTCGTCATGCGACAAAAGTGCGCCGCTCGTGCGGCGTCTTGGTGTTGATCAATGTCCGGGAGGTGCGCCGTGCGCGGCGCGAAGTGCCTCAGGTTACGGCAGGAACGTGTCGGTGAAAAGACTTGCAAAATCAATTGGGATGCATGAGCGGACGACTCCTGATACGCGCTCCCCGAATGAAAAATAATTGTTTTTGCTGGAGTTAATCGAGGCTCTTAACCAGACCGGATTTTTGCGTGAAATCGATATCAAGCTTTTTTTACCGGCGCCTTTTGGAAAACCCTAACGCGTTTGTTTAGCCAATATCGTAAAAACAGCCGAAAGCAGGGCTTGCCTTATCAGTACAAACACTTATGTCTGAACATATCCTATTGCGTTGATTCCACGGCTTATCTATCGTGACAGTAGCGCTCGCCCGCGTACACATTATGAAAAGTCCAAGCCTATTTTCTTTGCATTCCTCGTCTATTCCGCTTTCTATCGCCCTGCGACGATCGACCAGACAATTCGGCACCTTCGCCCGCTTGTTTGGTAAGCCATGCAATAAAAAAAGCAAACGTTAAACCGCGCATTAAACCAAGTTGGAGACCAAAATGAGCACGCGCTCAGATAACCCTATTCACCCGTCACCCAGTTTCTTTTCAAAAGAAGCGACCGTCGCACAACCCGGATTTTCTCGTTGGATGGTGCCCCCCGCCGCGCTTGCGGTGCATTTGTGTATCGGTCAGGCGTATGCGTTTTCGGTTTTCAATTCGCCGCTCACCCGCGTGATCGGCATCACCGAGTCCGCGCCCGACGACTGGTCGCTGACCACGCTCGGCTGGATCTTCTCGCTGGCGATCGTGTTCCTGGGTCTCTCGGCGGCATTTGCGGGCAAATGGCTTGAGAAGGTCGGCCCGCGACGCACCATGTTTACAGCCGCCTGCTGTTTTGGCGGCGGCTTCCTCGTGGCGGCGCTCGGCATCCATTTGCATCAGATCGTGCTGGTTTATCTCGGCTATGGGGTGATCGGCGGAATCGGGCTCGGGCTTGGATACGTGTCTCCGGTTTCAACGCTCATCCGCTGGTTCCCGGACCGCCGCGGCATGGCAACCGGCATGGCGATCATGGGTTTCGGCGGCGGTGCGATGATCGCCGCACCCGCGTCGGTTGCGCTGATGAACCACTTCAAGAGCGCGACGAGCAACGGCGTGACAGAGACCTTCGTGATGCTGGGCATTGTCTACTTCATCTCCATGTCGATAGGCGCGCTCGCCATCCGCGTGCCGCCCGCGAACTGGGCGCCCGCCGGCTGGACGCCGCCTGCCGACAACGGCAACAAGATGATCACGCGCAATCACGTGCATATCGACCAGGCTTTGAAGACGCCCCAGTTTTATCTGATCTGGCTCGTGCTGTTCCTCAACGTGACGGCGGGTATCGGCGTGCTGGGCCAAGCGTCGGTGATGATCCAGGAGAGCTTCAAGGCGACCATTACTGCAGGCGCGGCGGCCGGGTTTGTTGGCTTGCTTTCGCTGTTCAACATGGGTGGCCGGTTTGTGTGGGCGTCGGGCTCGGACTGGCTTGGACGCAAGAACACGTACTTCGTGTTCTTCGTGCTGGGCGCCGTGCTGTACTGGCTCGTGCCGCAATTCGCGCAGAGCGGCAATGTTGCGCTGTTCGTGCTTTCGTACTGCGTGATCCTCTCCATGTACGGTGGCGGTTTCGCAACCGTACCGGCCTATCTTGCCGATATCTTCGGCACGAAGTTCGTCGGCGGCATCCATGGACGTCTGCTGACAGCGTGGGCGGCTGCGGGGATCGCAGGACCGGTGCTGGTGAACTATATCCGTGCGTATCAGGTGGCGCATGGCGTTGAAAAGGCGCAGGCCTACACCACCACGCTGCACATCATGGCGGGGCTGCTGGTGCTTGGGTTCATCTGCAACTTGCTGGTGAAACAGGTGAACGCGAAGCATCACATGAGTGCGTCGGCGCTTGCGTCGGAATGAAGCCAGAACAACGATAAACCGGAGAACGCAATGAACACTCGCATGAATCAGGATCTTTCGTCCAATGCTGCGCCGACCAACAAGGCGTTGCTTGGGGTCTTCTGGATCTACGTGGTCGTGCCGCTGGCATGGGGCGTGATCAACACGCTGGTGCAGGCGACGAAGCTGTTTCATTGATCGTGTAGGCAGAACGGAGAACGCCGGCTATCAGCCGGCGTTTCTCCTTCTAGCGCTTCTAGCAGTCTTCTTCAACTCAAGCCGGGGCCCCCGCCATCCCGCTCGTCACCTCTCGCGCCACTGCAAGGTAACGTTCAGCCGTGTCCGCAAGTGTGAGCCCGCCCAGCGGTCTCTGCGCCCGTCCTTCGCCCAACGCCGTCACCAACGCTCGCGCATAACTTGCGGTGTCTTCCGGATCGAGCAGATGCACCGCCGGGAAATCCTCCGCGAAGCTGAAAGGCCGGATCTGGCTGGCGACGATCGGCACGCCCGAAGCAAGCGCTTCAAGAAACGCGATGCTGTGCCCTTCCGAACGCGAAGGCATGGCGAACACGCTGGCCTTGAACAAGATATCCGATACGTCCGAGCGCGGCCCTTCCACGGTGACATGCTGCCCGATCCCGAGTTTCGCCACGAGATCGTTCACCGCTGTGAAATACGCAGGGTCTTCTATCACGCCCACAAGCAGCAGACGCGCATGCGGCACGAGCTTCACCACCTCCTTGAAGGCGTGCACCGTCTGCAACTGGTTTTTCACCGATGTGTACCGGCCAATCTGCACGATCTGCGCATGGTTATCGGCGGGAATTGCGGTCAGGCCTTTCGAGAAACGCGCCATGTCGACGCCATTCGGAATGAGCTGCATTGAAGGATGGCGGCCCACGGCGGCCACGTAATCATCGATATTCGCAGGCGACACCGCGATCACCGCACGCGCACGCCGCGACAAAACGCGTTCTATACGCCTGAACAATCCGCGCTCGAAGTCATTGGTCGCGGAATGCATCACGTACACCACGGGCGCGGCAATTGGCAACGCGCGCGCATAAAACGCAGGGATGGTCGCGTGGGCGAACACCACGTCCGGCGCGTAGTGATTAACCGACTGGTACAAATGCCACAACTTGCCGAGCGTTCCGTGCGACGCAGCGGGGAACATGCATTCGACATGGTTCGCATCGAGCTCGCGACGCAGCTCGGTGAAGTCTTCATGCTGTGGCCGAAGCGAGGTCATGCCGACCGTTTCACCGCTGTTCTGCTGATGGATCGCCAGATCCTTGGCCAGCACTTCGGCGCCTGAAAGTCGCGGTGCGAGTACAAGATGAAGGATGCGCATCACGCCTCCTTAAGGATTCGGAACAGCATCCAGCCGGCAGCGGCCGCGAGGCCGCCGGTCATCGCCCAGGCAATGCCTGTCACGCCCCACATGTGCGTCGCTACCGGCACCGTGGCGAGCAGCACCACGGCCTGGATGATCGATGCGTGCGTGGCGACCTTCGGCAATCCGACTGCGCGAAGATACGACACCAGCACCGCGATCACTGCGCCAATCGCCATGTTGACCACGAAGATGCGAAAGAGCGGGACGGCAGGCAGCCACGCGGTTCCCAGCACGATCTGGAACAGCGGTTCAGCGGCAAAGCGCAGGATGATGACCAGCACAACGAGTCCTCCCGCGATGAGCCCGAGATAGCGGCGAAAGAGCCGCGCTGCAAAGTCCGCGTCCTTTCGATGATGCGCCGAAAACGTCGGGAAAAGATATTGCGACATGGCAATAGCTGCGTCCGCAAGCAGCATTTGCGCGAGCTTCGACGACATCTGGTAAGCGCCGAGTTGCGCGGGTCCGAGCAGCTTCGCGACGATCACTTTATCGAACTGATTGAGCAGCAGATTGACCACGCTGCCGGCCCAGATCCACCGGCTGAAGTTCACGTAGTGTCCAATGCCTTTCCACGATGCCCGCAGCGGCGGCCGCGGCCCCATGGTGGTCCACGTCAGCACGGTCTTCAACGTCTCGCCTGCCAGCATGCCGAGCAACACCGAATAAGCGCCCGCGCCGCTCAGCGCAAACCCCAGGCCGATTGCGCAATCGAGAAACGCCGACGACATCTCCACGCCCGCAATGCGCATGAAGCCGCGTTCGCGCGTGACGATGTAATACGCCGGCGACGCCACGCCGCGAATCAGCGGCAAGAGCGCGGCCATTTGCAGCAACAGCAGCGAGCCGCCGAGATGGAATTGTGAATCCATCAATGGCGCGGCGCACACGATCAGCACGGCGATCAACGCTCCGCGCGAAGCCAGCGTGGTCCAGACCGCACCAAGCTGAGAGCGGTTGGGCGTTTCGCGGCCCTGCACGACGGCTTGCGCCAGGCCGGTATCGCTGAGCGCTTCGGCAATCGCGACCGCAAGCAGCGCCACGCTGACGCTGCCGATGGCAGCCGGTCCGAGAATGCGCCCGATCGCCAGGAACTTGACCGCAACGAATCCGCGCACGACGATCTGCTGCAGCAGGACCCAGATGGCGGCGTCCTGGTCGAAACGCACGCTCGCGGTTGAAAAAGGTAAGCGAACTGCTCTCACAGACATTCCTCGCGTCGGGTCGGTTTATTGTATTTAGAGCACGACAAACGGATTGCCGGCCAGACTTGACTTTTCATGAGCGATGCTTGGGTCCAGGGTTTCCGCAAAGGTAACGTGCCACGCCATGTGTTGTGCGCCATCTCGTAGTTGATATCGGCCCTCATGTACGCTGGCTCACTGTCTTTTTTCGCCAGAGGAATACCCTACGTTTTGTCGCTTGCAAATCTTGCTGCAATGCTAGTGTTGCCATTAGTCGCCGGGTTTCCGGCGCCTTGACTGTATGTTCCACGCGATTACGCCGGCGTTCTGCGTCTTACCGCCCGAACATCACGACCTTTTGTACGTTTTCCGATAAAAAAACAGACCATGGCCAATGAAACGCGGGACACCGTGCTGATTATCGAACCGAATTTCACCGGGCATCGGTGGCGGTATGCCGAGTGGGCTGCAGCCGCCTACGGCGAAGCAGGTTACCGGTGCGTGATCGTGACCGATCCCGCCAATGCAGCGCATTCGCTCAGCAAACGCATTGCAGAGGAGAACCGGCCCGAACTTGGAATCCAGTTCGTGACGCCACTCGCGCATAGCGGGAAAGGCTTGGCGAAAGTCAGCTACGTGCGTTTCTTCCGCGATTTCAAACATGCTTTCAGTGTCGCAAGCCAGGGCCGCAAGGTCTCGCTCGTGGTGGTGCCTTACATCGATTACTTCTTTTACGCGTTGCCTTTCACGGGTTCGCCGTTTGGCGCGACGCCGTGGGTCGGCATTACGATGCGCGCCAATTTCCATCACGCGAAAGTCGGCGTGAGAGCGCCACGCGAGCCCATGTTGAACGGCGTGAAAGCGCAGTTGTTCCGGCGCGCGATCCGCACGCAAGGGTTGAAGACGCTGCTGACAATCGACCCGACGCTCACCGAATGGTGCGCGGGCACGCCCGGTCAACGGGACCGTTATCAGGCTGACCACGGCGCGGCCGTGCAATATCTCGCCGATCCGTTTCCCGATGCAAGAGCGACCGAGCCTGCCATTGCACGTCAGCGGCTGGGACTGGGCGCGGGCAAGCACGTCCTCGTATATGGCGCGATCACCGAGCGCAAGGGTATCCAGGAACTCACCGCAGCGCTGGCGCAACGGCAAGGCGCAGATCAACCCACGCTTGTCGTCGCCGGCGCTCAGGACGATGAAATCCGGGCGTTCTTTGCGTCGGCGGCTGCGTTGTCTCCGCCGCCGGTTTTCATCGACCGGTTCGTTACCGCCGAAGAAGAACTCGATCTCTTTTCAGCCTGCGATGTCGTGTGGCTCGGCTACAAGGGACATTACGGCATGAGCGGCGTGCTCGTGCAGGCATACCGATTCGGCAAGCCGGTGATCGCAACGGCCGATGGGTTGATCGGCTGGTTCTGCCGTACGGGTGAGCTCGGACCGGTGGTGCAGGACCTGTCGGTGGCATCGATCAACAGTGCGCTCGATCAGGTCTTCGAACCTCGCCCGCAAGCGGCGGTACGTGCGCCGCATCTGCTCGAACGCAACACCTTGAGCGAGTTCAAGCAGACGCTGCGGCAAGCTATCGCCTGACCGCCTCAAACGCCTTCGGTGCCATCCACCGCAACATTTCTTGCACGGATGCGCGCCGGGTCTGCCGGGTCTTTGCCCAGCCATTCACGCACCCAGCGTGCGCACGGTTCCTCGATGCGCCGCGCCGTGATTCTTGCGCCGATGTAAGCCAGGGTCGTGGCCGCGATCATCGATACGGCGAAGACCAGGACTGCATGATCCTCGGCGAAGTCATCCACGGCGTCGAGCCTCACAACGGCCCGCACGACAAGTATGGCGACGAAGTGCCATACGTAGATGCCGAAGCTGTATTTTCCGAGCATCACGCTCGCCGGCGCTTTCAACAATCGGAATGGAACGCGCGTCAGCAACAGCATCAAGGCGGCGGTCGCAAGAGCAGCGAGCGTCGGCGCCACGCCATGCGCCAGGCCGCGTCCTGTCCCCGCGAGGAACAATGCAACAAACGCGGCGAGCCCGCCTGCTGCAAGCCTCGCGCAAGCACGCGAGGACAGTTGGCGGTCGCCGATAAGATAATCCCTCGCCAGCCGCCAGACCCAGAATCCGATGATGAAACACGGCAACTGCATGGGCGGCCAGAAGTAGAAGAACTCGTTGTTCACCACGCGGCACGCAGGACCGCCATCGCATGCGCCGAAGTACCAGCACGACAGCGCGAACAGCGCCGTCGCCAACGAAACCATGATCAATCCACGCAGCGTGCGGCAAACGAATACGAGCGCCGGCGCGATCATGTAGAAGAACATCTCCACGCCAATGGACCACCCGCCCGGCACCACGCTGTCCGTTGCCGACGGAAACCATGCGTGGATGAAAAGCACGTTCAGGAAGACATCGGAGAGATCGTGCGGCGTTTGTATATGGCCATGCACGAAGTGCAGCGCGAACTCGATGCTGGTGTAACCGAGGATCGCGAGGTAATAAAGCGGCGCGATGCGCGCAATACGCTTCACATAGAAGTTGCGCAGCACTTCACGCGTTGCCCCGAGACGTTGCGCGTCATGTTCTATCGATGAAAAAATCGTGATCGCGCTGATCACGAAGAAACATTGGACACCGTACTGTCCGAGATTGGCGAGCGTATCGAGCCACACGGGACTCGTCACCATCCAGGGCGCGAGATGAACCGCAATCACGCCGATGACGGCAAGCGTGCGGCCGGCATCGAGCGCTGCAATGCGAGCGGGCGATGTCATCGGCAGGTCCTCGCGGTATTTGCGCAACGGTAATGAAGTGCTTGCATGGTCGGCGTCGGGCAACAGGTTGGCGCGGCACGGACACAGCGCCCGTGCTGTTCGGACTATCGGAAAAACGGAGAGAGGAAACCGCTTGGCGCTGCTGCTTGCCAGGCGGTTTCAGTCGATACGCTCAGGACACGTGAGTGCTCACCACGGGCACTTCCATTTCGCCCTTGCGCTGTTTGGCGGGGAACAAGGCATCGCGGATCTTGAGGAACGGGAACTCGACCGCACGCGTGGTCACGTAGCCGATCACGATTGCAATGCAGAACTGCGCAGCCAGTACGACGAACCACGCGGCAAGCGGCGGAACGTGCATGGCCGCGGTCTTGCGGATAAGGATGTCGGCGGGCGCAAGCGCCAGCGAATGCCAGAGATAGATTCCATACGAATACACGCCGATCCATGCAATCCCGCGATACAGCAGCGAGTCGCGAATGCCCTTCGAATATTCGATCGCAAGCACGATGGCAGCGGTGAAACCGATCGCCTGGATGGTGAAGCCGATACTTTCATCGAGCGCAATGTGCGTTGTTCCCAGCACGAGCCATGCAACCAGCACGGCGACCATGCTGAGGAGCAGCCATTTTTTATCGGCGAATTTCTTGTAGACGTCCGGCTTCATCCAGTAGAACGCGGCGAGGATCACGCCGAACAGCAAGCTGTCTATGCGGTATTGCGTCTGGAAGAACGCAGCATCGACATCCCCGTTCGATACCACCGCGCAACGCGCCAGCAGCACGATCCCGCAAATGGACAGCAACGTGCCGATGATCGCATTCACACCCACCTTGAAGCGCACGAAAATGAGCAGCAACGCCGGCAGGAACAGGTAGAAATGTTCTTCGACCGCAAGACTCCAGGTCTGGCTGATCGACGTCCCCAGATAGTTCTGCATGTGGGTCAGGTTCTGGAACAGGAACGTGTCCGTGGGGTGACGTCCGGCGAACACATGAAACAGGATCAGCACGTAATACGCGGGCCAGATCTTGAAGATGCGTCGAATGATGAAGCGCCAGGCGTCAATGCGTCCATGCTCGGAATATTGCTTGAGCAGCAGACCGCCGACAAGAAATCCGCTGAGTGTAAAAAACAGGTTCACGCCCTCGCGGCCAAAGCTCTTCAGCGGATATTCGATCGCGCTGACGAACCAGTAACCGGTCTTGACGGAATGAAAGTGAAAGCCCATCACGGCGATGATCGCAATGCCGCGGACGAAGTCGAGTTCGATCGTCCTGTTCGATGTTTGTTGTGTACGTGGTTTGCCGAACAAGCCCATGGTGATCCCCTTTGCTGCGGCGATTGCTCCGCGTTTCCGACCTGATGTTCGGTAGTTATTTCCTGACTTAAGTGCCGGCTTTCATCACGATGTGCAGGCAAAACGCCCGACGAGTCTTCCATCTGGCGGTCCCTGAATATTCGTCCCACTGACCCGGTTTCATCCGCCAACATCACGCCGTTGACGGACAGGGAGTGCGGCGTGCCGCACGCAACGGTTTCATATCGCGTTTTGAGCGCGTTGCATTGCGATACGGTGGGGAGCGCTGCGGTAACGAACGCAGGCCCTGTGTAGAGGGGTTGCATGCGGCAGCGCACTGGCCGCGCTCCGTTGATTCACGACGAAGACTAGTGCTTAACCGCCTGCGCCGATGCAGCCGATTCGGCCACTGCTATATTCGCAGCGAGCGGTTGCAGGCTGTCGTATATGTGCGCCAAAGCGGGATACCGATGCGATCGAGTGCGCCGAAGCCGGGCCGCAAGCGAATGTTCGTTCGCGCACTCATGCAGCATTCTTCCGGCGGTTTCGATGACGCTATGCGATACATGCAACGGAAGCAACACGATGGTTGCCGCATCCTTGGCCGACCAATCCGCTTTGCATCGCCCAAGCCCGAATTCATCAGCCGCGCCTTGAAGCGAAGCCTCAAAACCGAGAGTCGAAGAGAGACCCGCCATGCGCAACAAATATACGAACTTGTGGATCTGGCTGTTTCTAATCCCGCTGTCGCTCGACTACAAAGCGGCGGAAGACGCGGGAAGCCACGTGATACAGGTGCTCATGACGCTGCCGGTGCTGGCCGGGGGCCTCGTGCTCTGGCTGATTGCACCGAGCTTCACCCGCCGTTCGAGGTTCCGCTCGATCATCACGGCTGCCACGATCATGACGGTGGTCGGCAGCATCGTGGCGCAAGTCCTCCAAGGCAATGACTTCGGCAACTACCTGCGTACCCTGCTGCCCTTCGGACTGTTCCTGCTTGGTTACCTCGCTGCGTGCCGGCCATGGGAAGGCGATCGTCTTGCTGCCTTCGAAAAGGCGATCTTCTGGTCGATGGTCATTTCACTCGTTTTCAGTTTCGTGTACGGCATGGTGACGAGCGGCGGTCCGCTCGATGACGTGCGCTACCGGATCGTATCGGTGACGTTTCTTGGTTTGCAGGGTGTCATCCTGCATCAGTTCGTCGTTGCGAAACGCTTTACGAAATTCACGCTTGCAATCTTCCTCGGCACGATCCTGATCGAGTTGCTGAGCGTTACGCGAAGCCTGCTGGTCGGCACTGTCGTGCTGTTCATGTTCGCGACCTGGCTGTCGGCGCCGTCGCCGCGCCATCTGGTTCGGGCAGGCATGCGCGCGCTCATGACAGGCGTGCTGATCGCTGTGATGACGGCAGGCGCTGCATCGTTTTTCCCTGAAGTCGCCGATCACTGGACGCAGCGCATCTTTGCATCGAAAGAGACCACGTCCGGGCGCGATCCGACCACGATCACCCGCCTGGCCGAAATGAAAGACCAGTACGACCAGGTCACATCGACGCCTTCTGCGTTGATCGCGGGCAGAGGCTATGGCGCGGTGTATCACTACTCGCCTGATTACCTGCCCTACCTTGCCGGCCAGTTCTCCAAGAAGGACTTCTATGCGATCCGCGAGTTTGCCGCGGGTCACAACTTCTGGGTGTATCAACTGTTTGCCGGCGGCCTGATGTTCGGCCTCTGGATGCCGCTTGCGATCCTGTTCGCACTCGCGATCGGCGGCTTTGCGTATCGCACATGGCGCCGGCGCGCACCCGACCTGCTGTACCTGCCGGTCATGGGACGCTCGCTATTGTTGCTGGCTGCATTGCCTGCGACTTCCATTGGCGGTAATCCACTCGGTCCGCGCTATTCGGGTCTCGTGTTTGGCGTTGCGCTCGGCTTGCTGGTCGCGACCTACACGCGCCTTTCATACGCAATGAAAGTACGCAACGCAGAACTCGCGGCCTCACGCGGCATGCCGAAGAAGCGCCGTCCCGGAACACCCGCACCGGCGCCTGCCGGCACGCCCGTCTCCATGCCGATGCATCCGTCGGGCCATGTGTCCGCACTGGAAGAAAGCCGTGACGGGATGTCGCGCTTTACATCGGCATAAGGCTCACGCGGCTTTTATCAATGACACGATTCAACATCGAGCGCGCCTGGCCATGAAGATCCTGCATTTGTTATCGACTATCGACCCGCGTGCCGGAGGTCCTACCGAAGGCGTGCGTCAAAGCGGCGTCAACATGGCGGCGCTCGGTCACGAAGTGGAAGTCGTCACACTCGATGACCCCGCCGCACCATGGCTCGCTGCGTTCCCGCTGACGGTGCATGCGCTGGGCCCGTCGAAGGGCAATTACGGCCTGACGCCGAACCTCGTGCCGTGGCTCAAGCAAAACGCTATGCGCTTCGATGCCGTCATCATCAACGGCTTGTGGCAATACCACAGCTATGGTGCATGGAAAGCGCTGCATGCCATGCAGGTGCCGTACTACGTGTTCCCGCATGGCATGCTGGACCCATGGTTCAAGCGCACCTACCCGCTCAAGCATGTGAAGAAGGCGCTCTACTGGCCGTGGGCGGAATATCGCGTACTACGCGACGCGAAACGCGTGCTTTTCACGGCCGAAGAAGAACGCGTACTCGCGCGGCAATCGTTCCGTTTGTACAAGGCGAACGAAGAAGTCGTGGCATTCGGTACGAACCCGCCGCCGGCAGCATCGGCGCCGGTACGCGACGCATTCCTCACCGCATATCCCGAGCTCAAGGAGAAGCGGCTGTTGCTGTTCCTCGGTCGCATCCATGAGAAGAAGGGATGTGATCTGCTGATCAAGGCATTCGCGCAGATCCGCGATATTGATCCGGCGGCGCATCTGGTGATGGCCGGCCCGGACGGTGGCGACTGGACCCCGACCCTGCAAAAACTTGCAGCGGAGCTTGGCATAGCGAACCGTATCACGTGGACAGGCATGCTGCTTGGCGATATGAAGTGGGGTGCATTCCAGGCGAGCGATGCATTTGTTCTGCCGTCTCATCAGGAGAACTTCGGCATAGCGGTTGCTGAAGCATTGGGCTGCGGCTTGCCGGCGCTCATCTCTGACAAGGTCAACATCTGGCGCGAGGTGGAAGCAGACGGCGCGGGTTTCGTTGCAACCGACACGGTAGAGGGAACGGTATCGAGTCTTACGCGATGGCTGGAACTCGACCTATCGCGAGCGGCCGCAATGCGTGAGCAAGCGAAAGACACGTTCCACCGCCGCTTCACGGTCGACGCCATGTCGAAGGACCTGCTGCGCGTCTTGCAGACAGGCGCAAGAGAAGACGCCGGCCCCCTCCAAAGCGTACAAACCGCATAGAGCCGCAACAATCCAAATTCTTAAGAACTTGCCCGAGACCACTGGTGGCGAAGCGTGTGGATGTAGGGGTTCGGAGGGGGAGGGGTTCAAGTGTTGGTGATTGCGGCGTCGAGCGTTCTTCTGAAGTACCAAACAGTTAAACGTGCACGCTCGGGACACTTATGTGCCCTTGGTGGGGAGGCGTTTTCTTTGCTTCGTTTCTTTTTCGCCGTTGGAAAAAGAAATGAAGTGCCGCCACGCACAGTGGCTGAAAGCGCTAAAAAAGTCAGTTAGAGCAAAAAGCGCGAAGACCTGAAAAGCAGCAACCCAGCATAGACCCCGACCGCAGCAAAAACCCCTTCGCAAGCATCATCAAACACCGCGCGAAAGCCCAAAACGCAGCCCGCCCAAAGCGCCAGCAAAAAGAAAACCCGCCGATGTCTCCACCGGCGGGTTCCTCAAATCGGCTACGAATACCGGATAAAAACAACCAAACCTATCCGATAAACAAGCCGCCCTACTTCTTCGCCATGAAGGCAAGATCCGAAGGCGCATGCAGTTTCGATGCGGCATACGGCATCGACTCTTCGGACACGCGGCGCTCGGCGCCCGCTCCAATCGATGTCACCGATGCCAGCGGCGAGACTTCACCCCGCAACGCCTTCAGAATATGTTCCGACAGCCGCAAGGTCATTGCTGCAATCGTGATGGTCGGGAAATTCGCCCCGACCGTGGGAAATACCGAACTGCCCGCCACAAACAAGTTGCTCATGCCGTGCACCTGGCAATTGCGATCGACCACGCCGTACTTCGGCGAATCGTGCATGCGGGTCGTGCCCATGTGATGCCACGTGCCTTCCAGTTGCGCCGGCCACGGCTTGCCTTCCAGCGGCTCGTCGAGTTGCACGTCGGCCACCCCCGTGCGCTGCATTTCTTCCGCGAGCAGCGTGACGGTACGGTCGAACGTGCGCTTGACCAGCTCGGTCAGTTGCCAGTCCACCTTCACGCGATTCATGCCCAGCGCATCTTTTTGCGACGACAAGGTGACACGGCTGTCGCGATTCGGCTCGGCCTCGACGATCGTCTGGAATTTGACGTCGGTGATGAGCGGACGCGGCTGCAACAGTCGCGCAAGACCGAAGCACGCAGTGTCCACAGGATGCGACGCCATGGTCAGCAGGTCCTGCGAAAAACTCCAGCCAGGCTGATCCTTTTGCAAGACGGCCTGCTTGCATCGGATCAACGCTTCAGCGCCTTCCGTGTTCTCGCCGCGAAACACCGAGTAGAACCACACGCGCGCATTGAGCAAACGCTCGCGCTCGAGCACCTTTTGCGTCAATGCGAACTGGGACGAGATGAACTGTCCATGCGCCGACACCGATGCATTCTGATAGTGATACTTGATGTCGTAGAGCTTGTTGCGCGCCCACGGCTTCTTGAACTTGATGCTGCCCTGCATGGTGCGCGGATGGTCCATGAAGTAGCGGCCGACCACATCGTTGCCGTTCCCAAGCCCTTCCGCCTGCACCTTGTTCGACGCAAGCAGCAACCGCGCATTCTCGATACCACCCGTCGCCAGGATGAAGATCTTCGCGGAGACAGAAAACCGCCGGCCGCTCAACGTGCCGACATCGATCTGCGAAACATGCCTCGCTTCGCTGTCGGTGCCGATGTTCATCGCGTTCGCGTTGAGAAACACGCGCACATGCGACGACTCGCCGAGCACGGCCTTGTACACCTTGCCAAAGCGCACCGGCGGGCTGAACTGGGAGATCGTGTCGCGGATCGTGCCGCTTGGCAGCGGATGACGCTTCACATCGTCACGGCCGATGGCCGCTTCCCAGTACGCCGGGTCGAAATTGTTTTCGCCGAGCTTGAGCAACGCATGCGTGCGGGCATAGTAAGGACGCAACTCGTCGAGTCCGAATGGCCAGCCGCTATCCTTCACCCAATCGCGTTTTTCGAAGTCCCACGAGTCGAGCGGACGGCACCAGCCGCCCCAGCAATTGCTGCTGCCGCCAAGAAAGCGGCTGCGGCTGCCGTCGGCATACGTATAAGGAATACCTACGTTCTCGCCGCGATACAAATCGCGCGTGGCGTCGTCCGGCTTGTACCCACCGCTTTCCAGCAGGACGGTATCGACGCCTTGCTTATCCAACTCGAGCGCAAGCGTGATCCCCGCGACCCCTGCCCCGATGATGCAGACGGTCGTCTTCACTACCGCGTTCTGCTCTACATTCCGGCTGTCAATGAACATCCCCGTGCTCCCTCTCGTGTGCAGCGCTTCGCCAAATCGTCTTGCCGGCTTATCCGCTGTCGCCACCCGTTATAGAAACGCTTCGCTGCCGTAGCGCGTCGCGCGGTCCGCTGTACCGCTGTACCGCCGGCGCCGGACAGAACCCGGCCATCTTTCATCTAACGAAACATCACGCGAGTCCGAACAGTCCACATGCAGTCTGGAGATCATCCCAGCCAGATCGACCAGCGTTATCAGCCAGTCTTACCTGCGTGTAATAGTCGTAGGACGCGCGCTTCGTTACCCGCCAAGATAAAGGCACATGCGGCCAAGCGCGCTGGTCTGCGCGCGCGGCACATTGCGAATGAAACCCTGTATGAATACGGCCCCGTTTTAGCTCAGGCGGTGAAACGTTTCCTGATAAACCGTACCGGATTGCCGCCATACACACCTTCTGCTTCAAGCGACCGATGTACCACTGACAGCGGCGTCACCACTGTCGAGCGGCCGATGGTCACACCCATTTGTACGACGCATTTCGATGTGATCCACACACCGTCCTCGATCACGATCGGCTTGACATGCAAATCCATGTTCGTCGCGAGATCGTGTGAGCCGGTCGTGAGAAATGCGTCTTGTGAGATGCAGACATTCGAGCCAATGCGAATCGAAGTCTGGTTGTAGATCCAGGCGTTCACGCCGAACCAGCAGTTGTCGCCCACTTCCAGATTCCACGGCGCCTTCACACGGATCGGATGCGGCATGCGGCATCCGGCGCCAATGCGCGCGCCAAAGCGGCGCAGCAGCCAGACGCGTACGGCGGATACCGGTATGAACTTGTTGTTGATGATCGCGGCTTCGAGGAAGAACCACACGACTTCCGTCAATGCGCCGCGTTTCGCGACGTAGTTGCCCTTGCCCGCCAGGCTCAGGTCGATGACACGGGCGTTGCTTACGGCCGCCCCTGCTGAAGCATGGCGAATGCCCTCTTCAGCAATATCTTCTTCGATGCAATGTTCGTCGATTGTTCTGTGCATGTTTGCCGGCCCCCGAGCCCGTAGCGGTGAGTGCATTGCAGCACCGCATGAAACGATTATGGTCGATGCGTCTTGTTGTTCTGGTGCGCCAGCCCACTAATGGCCGCAAGGGAAAGACTTTTGGCGGCATCTGCATGACCGGAAAGCGAAAGATTTGCTACCTTGAAACAAGGGGTGCCGGCCGCTATACAGCGCTGCAAGTTTGGGATAACAATCTACTTCATCTTGAGCGATACATCGGAGTGCGTCATGAAATCATCTATTCGCAGGCTAACGGGTCAACGCGTATTGGCCATGCTTCTCGCTGGTGCAGCGTGGTCCGCTTTGCCGACCGCGCATGCAGCTGCCGGCGACGCCGGCACGCGTGACTACGCGGCCGAAGACAAGCTGCTGGGGGGCCCGTCATCGTATGCCGGGTATGCCGATCCCTACGGCCAGGCGCCGAACGCAAATGGCAACGGCGCGAAAAACGGCGCGAAAGCGGGCACCGCCACCACGTCTGCCGAGACCATGATGAACAACAATGCGGACCCCGCGCAAACCAATGCATCGTTTGTCAAGCCGGGCACGGTCGTCATGAAACGCGGCGCTCGGGTACAGGACGCGAACGGCAAGATCGTCGCCACGCCCGATACCGCCGCACAATCCGTGTACGGCGCGAACGGCGTCAAGGTTGCACGCAAGCCACTGGAGATCTACAAGTCGCCGTATTGAAGACGAACATACCCGCAGCAAATAAAAAAGCCGCCCGGCAAACATGCATCGGGCGGCTTGAAAATCCGGCATACATCAATCGATCTTCTCGATCTCCACGAGCTTCACCGCGGCACTCGCCTTGGGTGCGGTAACCCCTGAATTTCCCGTCTTGACGTCCTTGCGCTCCACCGTCCGCACGCCGGCACGTTCTCCCCGGAGCGTGCGCAACTTGTCGTCGAGCCGTCCGAGCACCCACGCCGGCGACAGATGCAGTTCCGCAAACACCCGGCCCTCTGCGCCGAGCGCTGCACGTTGCTCCGGGTTGGCCACCAGCGATTCGATCGCGGCAGCCAGCGCATCGACATTCTCGGGCGGCACGACCACACCACGCGATGAAACCACGTTATGCAATTCGGTTCCCGGGCGAGCCATTGCAATTACAACGCGCCCACTCGCGAACATGCCCGTGAGCTTGGACGGCATCACGAGATCTGCCGCATCGCCGCGTTGCGGGAGCACGTGGATATCGGCGAGATTGAGCAGTTCGTTCAGGCGTTCGACCGGCTGCAGCGCAATGAACCTGCAGTTGCTCAGGTTCTCGCAGGATTTCTCCAGGTCAGCTTTGGTCGCACCGTTGCCGCAAAAGACGAACGTGATGTCCTCGCGTCCAGCCAGCGCGTGCGCCGCGCCCGCAAGCACTTCTATGCCTTGCTTCGACCCCATGTTACCCGCGTACAGAACGACCTTGGCGTTCTCGGGAATGGCGAGCTCGTCGCGAAACTTGTTCGCACGTTGCAACGGATAGATCGCGCTGATGTCCACCCAGTTCGGCAAACGGAACATCTTCGATGACAACACGCCCTTCGTCATCGCGCGCTCGATCATCTTGTCGGAGATCGTCGATACCATGTCGAAGCGGCACAGGATCGCGCGCTCCAGGAACCGTGCGATCCGGCCCGCGCGTTCGCTCTTGAGCAAGCCAAGATCGAACGCAGCATCGACTTCGAAATCCTGAATGTGCAGCCACGAATGAGCGCCCGTCATTTTCGCGAGCATCAATGCGGCGGGCGCGTTGAGCATGGTCGGCGCAATCGTCATCACCACATCGGGACGCCACCTTGCCTGCTTCAAAAGCGCAGGCAACGAAGCCGCCGCAAACGATGCAAGATGAATCATCCGCTTCAAGCCACTCGGGTGAGCAGGCACCCATAACGGCGCACGCCAGATCCGCACGTGATTGCGCGTTTCACGTGCATTGCGCCACGCCGAAAAACCCTTGGCGATTTTCCATTCCGGATAATACGGAGGCGCGCATACCACACGAACCTCGTGGCCGTGCTGCTGCAGCGTCTCCGCCATCTCGGCAGTGTACTTTCCCGTACCCGTCAGCTCGGGCGCGTAGTTCAGCCCGTAGATTAGGATTCTCATCTTGCCTCCACTTCCGCCGGACAAGCGCGCTCCGGCGAAACGGATTTATGCCAGACATCACTCACGGGACTCGCTCCGGCGCGTGCGCGCCGGGCGACCATGTGTGGCTCTCTTGGTTGTTGGGTCGAAACCGGAAGCGGATGGCGCAGTCAGTCGCTGAGCATCATCGCGCAGCCCCTTGCAATGTTTGCGGCCGCCGACGGCGGGTCGAAACGCTGGATCACATCCATACAGCGCCTCGCCGAACCTGCGGTATCGGCGAATGCTTCTATGGACTTGAGCATCGTGCGTTGCAAAGCCGGTACGTCACCGGCGGGGAATGCATAACCCGATACACCATCGATCACGAGTTCCGGCACGCAGCCGCAGCTTTCGCTCACAATCGACGGACAACCATGGCTCAACGCCTCGTTGACAACGAGACCCCACGGTTCGCTCATGCTCGGCAACACCATGCACGTCGCACCGAAGTATTCGATCGAAAGCGGCTCGTCCTGCAAGCTGCCGAGGAACGTGATCGAATCCGTCATGCTCAGGTCCGCGACCTTGGCCTTGAGTTCGTCGCCCATTGGACCGGTGCCGACAATGCGCAGCGATGCATCGGGAATACGTTCTTTCAAGCCGCGGAACGCGTCGATCAGCGTGCCAATGCCCTTCTCCGGCGACAACCGTCCCACGTAGACGAACACCGGCTTCGATCCCGCGCGGTAATGCATCCGGTCCTCCAGCGCACGTTCAGGCGAGAACGAACGCGGCAACGCTGCTGCCTGGCACGGGATGAAAATCTTTTCCTGCTTTGCACCAAGCGACATCAGATATTCGCGGCTGCGTTCCCCGAAGCCGAAATAACCATCGCATAGCGAGAAGAACACGCGCTTCGGAATCGACGTAAGCATCTTGCGCGGCCGGTCCCGTCCCGTGGAATCACAGAACACGGCGCGGCGCTTGCCCGTGAGAATGCAGGCCGCCATCATCGCCCAGTATTCGGGGCGGTGATAACCCGGCAGCACGACCAGATCCGTCTTCGCCTTCAGCACTTCCCACGTAAGGCGCGCTGTCATGCGCCAGGTCGGAACGTCTTCATAACAGCCGTTGTAGAGCTTGCGCATCGGATAGCTGTGGAACGAATAATCCACGTCCGAAAATCCGATACGGTCATGTTCGGTATCGGCGATCTGCACCATCGAATACTTGATCGACCCCGAGCCTGAAATATTGTGCAGCGCAGACAAGACCGCGCCTTTATGCCGCGACCAGACGACATTGTGGAAAATGGTGACCCTGGCGTTCATGTTCTAGTTATCCCTATTGGTAGCGTGTACTTCACGAGGCATGAGGCACCGCCGGCCTCATGCGTGAGCCGGCTGCTGGCTCAGCACCTCGTAGTGCTGCAAGAAGTCCTGGTAGGTCGCGCGAATGCCCTGCTCGAGCCCCGTCGATGCAAGCCATCCCATGTTGCCGAGCTTCGATACATCAAGCAGCTTGCGCATCGTGCCGTCGGGCTTGGTCGCGTCGAACACGAGTTCACCCTCGAAGCCGACAACGCTGCAGACCGTTTCCGCGAGTTCGCGAATCGACAGGTCTTCACCCACGCCCACGTTGAACACGCCTTCCTCGTGCGCGCTTTCCATCAGGAACACAGACGCGTCCGCGAGGTCATCCACGTGCAGGAACTCACGGCGTGGCGTACCCGAACCCCATACCGTCAGCGTGCTTTCGCCATTGAGCTTCGCTTCGTGCGCCTTGCGAATCAGCGCCGGCAATACGTGGCTGCTTTTTAAGTCGTAGTTGTCGTTCGGACCGTAAAGGTTGGTCGGCATCAGCGAGATGAACTTGCAACCGTACTGGCGGTTATAAGCCTCGCAAAGCTTCAACCCTGCAATCTTCGCAATCGCATACGCCTCGTTGGTCGATTCCAGCGCGGAGGTCAGGAGGTACTCTTCCTTGATCGGCTGCGGACACGCTTTCGGGTAGATACAAGACGAACCAAAGAACACCAGTTTCGAAACATTCCAGCGGCATGCCGCATGGATCACGTTGGTTTCGATCGTGAGGTTTTCGTAAATGAACGATGCCGGCAGCGTCGAATTCGCAAGAATCCCGCCGACCTTCGCGGCCGCGAGCATCACGACGTCGATGCTCTCCTTCTCGAAGAACATGTTCACACCCACCTGATCCGTCAGGTCGAGCTGCGAACGCGTTCGCGTGATGATGTTCTTGTACCCTGCGTCGGTGAGCCGGCGCACCAGCGCGGAACCCACCATGCCCCGATGACCCGCTACAAAAATGCGTGCGTTTTTGTCCATGATTTTTTTACTCGTGGTGTTCAAGGGCTTTGAAGCCGGCCAGCGTGACGAGGGCGTCACGCCGTGCGATCTGGTAATCCGAACGAACCATCTCCTTGACGAGCGCGGAGAAGGTCGTAGTGGGACGCCAGCCAAGTTTTGCGTGTGCCTTCGAAGGATCGCCAAGCAGGGTTTCGACTTCGGTCGGACGGAAATAACGCGGATCGACGCGGACGATCACATCACCCTTGACGAGTTTGGTTTCGCGCCCTTCAACCCGGTCGACGATACCGACTTCATCCACGCCCTTGCCTTCGAAGCGCAGATGCACGCCAAGCTCGGCCGCCGCCTGAATCACGAACTCGCGCACGCTGTGCTGCTCGCCCGTTGCGATCACGAAGTCTTCCGCCTTGTCCTGCTGCAGCATCAGCCATTGCATCTCTACATAGTCGCGCGCATGACCCCAGTCGCGCAGCGCCGAGAGATTGCCGAGATACATGTTCTCCTGCAGGCCGACTGCGATACGCGCCATGGCGCGCGTGATCTTGCGCGTGACGAACGTCTCGCCGCGCACGGGCGACTCGTGATTGAACAAGATGCCGTTGCACGCGTACATGCCATACGCTTCGCGATAATTCACCGTCATCCAGTACGCATACAGCTTCGCAGCGGCATACGGACTGCGCGGATAGAACGGCGTGGTTTCGCGCTGCGGCGATTCCTGCACGAGGCCATAGAGCTCGGACGTCGATGCCTGATAAAAGCGCGCTTTCTTCTCCATGCCCAGGATGCGGACGGCTTCGAGGATACGCAATGCACCCAGACCATCGGCATTCGCGGTGTACTCGGGCTCTTCGAACGACACCTGCACGTGACTCTGTGCGCCCAGGTTGTAGATCTCGTCGGGCTCGGTGCGCTGCACGATATGCATGATGCTCGAGGTATCCGTCAGGTCCCCGTGGTGCAGCACCAGCTTCGGGCCGTCCTCATGCGGGTCGCTGTAGAGATGGTCGATGCGATCCGTATTGAAGAGCGAACTCCGGCGCTTGATGCCGTGTACCTCATAGCCTTTTTCCAACAAGAGCTGAGCCAAGTAGGACCCATCCTGTCCCGTCACGCCGGTGATCAAAGCGACCTTGTGTTTCATCTTGTGCCTCTCGTCTTTCTCAGTGAAAGTGGCGCGTCCCGCGCGCCGCGGCGTCAACGTGTCCAGGGCATCACTCAGGGATGCTCTCGTAGCCGTAGTAGTTGGTATATGAACTGCCTGACATCAGTTTCGATTGCGGCACGTCGGTGAGAAGCACACCCTTCATGTTCACGCCACCATGCTTAAGGCGCTTCATGGTTTCTCCGATTTCTTCCACCTGGTTGCGGCCATGGCGCACCACCAGCAGGCTCGTGCCGGCATGCTTGCCGATCACGGTCGCGTCGGTGACCGCGAGAACCGGCGGGGTATCGATGATCACGAGGTCGTACTGGTGCTTCAGGAACTCGAGCACTTCGTGCATGCGGTCGCTCATCAGCAGTTCCGACGGATGCGACGGCAGCGAACCCTTGGTCAGCAAGTCCACGCCCGGCAGCACGTCATGCAGCACGGCCGCTTCGATATCCGAACCCATCAGCACGTCCGACAGACCCGGCATATGACGCACGCCAAAGTGCGAGTGAACGTCGCCGCGGCGCATGTCGCCGTCGATCAGCAATACGCGTTTGCGTGTCGATGCAACCAGCGTCGCCAGGTTGACCGAGAGGAACGACTTGCCGGCGTCAGGACGCGAACCCGTGAGCATCACCACGTTGTTGCGGGCATCGGCCATTTGCAGTTGCAGCGAGGTGCGCAAGCCGCGAATGCCTTCAACCGCAGCATCTTCCGGCGATGTCGCGGCAAGCACGTGCAGGCCTTGGCTACGCGAACCGACCTTCTGCTGCAGGCGAAGCTGCTGGTTGCTGCGCGGAACGATGGCGAACACACGCACGCCCAGACGGTTTTCAATTTCTTCCGGACGTTCCACGCCGCCGAACAGCGACTTGCGAACGAACGCCACGATGATGCCGAGCAACAGTCCCGTACCCAGGCTGATCAAAATCACGATCAGACGCTTCGGACGAACAGGATCATCAGCGGCTTCGGCGAAGTCCACCACACGCACGTTGCCCACTTGACCGGCCTTGGCGACGCGCAACTGCTGCGCGCTGTTGAGCAGGTTCGTGTAAAGCTCGGTATTCACGCGGACATCACGCAAGAGACGCAGCGCGGTCTGCTCGGTATCCGGCAGCACGGAAACGTTCTTGGTCAGCGAACCTTGCGCGGCTTGCAGTGCACCGATCTGTGCATCGAGCGCGGCCACCGACGGATGGTTCGCCGTGAAGCGCTGCGACAGTTCTGCGCGTTGCTGTTGCAGATCCATCAGCTTCGTCTTGTTGTCGACGACTTGCTGCAGCAGCAAACGGCTTTCTTCGCCGAGATCGACCGTGCCTTGCTTGTTACGGAAGTTGTTGTACTTCTGCTCGGCCTGGTCCAGTTGCGTACGCAGTTCCGGCAGTTGTTGCTCGAGGAACGCAAGGGTCTTGCCGGCTTCAGCGGAACGCGTATCCATGTCCTGCTGGACGAAGCGGCGTGCGATGTTGTTCACGATCGCCGACGTCAGCTTCGCGTCATGACCTTCGAGGCTCAACGCGATGATTCCCGACTGCAGCGTCGTCTCTGCGACCGTGAGGCGCTTTTGCAAGGCGTCTACCGTGCCGAGCGTCGATGCACGCGTCAGTTCGAACTTCGCGCCCGGCTCACCCGTCATTTGTTCGACAAGCAGACTCACCGGACCGAGTGCGCTCGAACCGTTCGCTTCCTGGCCGACCTTGCCGTTCAGGATTGCAATGCCATCAGGATCGCTAAGGACGTAACTGCCGCCTTCGCCTGCCGTCAGGATGTATGTCTTGTCGTACGCTTCTTTCGGCGTGTCGAACTTCGGCACCGAGATGCTTTCATTGCCCCACGCGAAGCCCGACAGCCAGCTCACCGGCGCCTGGCCATTGCGTGCGCCGAGAACGTCGCCAATCAGCCCGCCGACAATCGGGAAATAACGCGGACGTGCCGTGATATCCAGATGCAGCTTGTTGACCGTGTCCTCGACCACGAGCCGCGAGCGCAGAAGCTCGATTTCGGCAGCGGTCGTCGACTTCGCGTCGAACATCTGCGAAACGGTTTGCACCGCGTTCGCATTGTTATTGTTGTTGGCACCTGCCTGGCTTTCAGTGACCTGGATCATTGCGTCGGCGCGATACACCGGCGGCGCAATGAACGCGTAGGCCGTGCCGAGCAGCAGCACTGCGAGCGTGACCATAACGATGATCCGCCAGCTCCCCAAGATGGCCGCCAGGTAATCGGACAAGCGCAGCTCGTCCTCCGTCGACACTACATCCGCATAGCGGTTTTCAAAATTGATGGCCATTTTTTGTCGCTCACTCAAACGATCGGACGATCAAACGAAACGCGTCGGCGCCTTTGAAAAGGACGGCGCCGGACACAGCTTCAATAACTACTTGGTAACGATCGCGGCAGTCAGGCCCGCGTTGATTGCCGGCAGGAACAGATTCAGCACGCGGTTTGCACGGACCAGGCCGCTGTTATCGACATAGACAATGTCTTTCGACTCCAGCGGGAACTGATTCGCGAGCAGCATGGAAACCGGCGAACGGGCATCGAGGCGATAAATCACCGGCGTGTCCCCCGCTGTCGAGCGCAGCACGAAAAGCTGCTTCGGATTCGACGTTTCCTGGTTCAACTGACCCGCTTGTGCAAGTGCTTCGGCAAGCGTGAGCGTGCCGTCACGCAGCGGCGGTACAGGTGACGGCTTGTTCACTTCGCCCATCACGTAGACCGTGTTGTCTTCGCGTGCATCCACATGCAGCATGTCGCCCGGCTGCAGCATGATGTCAGCGGGGTTCTTGCCGTTCTTCATCATCTGCGCAACGTTCACCGGGTAGGCCGTGCCGTTGCGCGTGATCGTCACGCGGCTCTGGTCAGCCGTCGGTGCGAAACCACCGGCGCGGTTCACTGCTTCGGTGAGTGTCATCGGAATGTCGTTGACGGTCTGCGCGCCAGGTGCACGCACATCACCATCCACATAAACCTGCGACGACCGGAACGAAGCCACGCGAACCGTGACTTGCGGCTTCACGAATACCTTGCTCAGCTCGCCATAGATCTCACGCTGAATCTGCTCGGCAGTCTTGCCCGATGCGTGGATTGAACGGTTCACATACGGAAACTGCACGTTGCCTTCGCCGTCCACCACGAAGCCAGGCGCCGCATCCGACGTCTTGGTGTTCTGCGCAGGCTGGCCGACTGCTGCCGCGAGTTCGGGGTGATCCCATACCGTGATCTGCAGTACGTCGCCCGGTCCCAGCTTGTAGCCGGTTGCCTTCGCGAAGAGACCGAGCTGGCTGGTCGTCTTGTCCATGTTTTTCTGATCCGCGCGGATCTGGCGGATCAGCGTCAGGTCGATCTGCTTGATCGGAATCTGGATGTCGCTCGTCACGTCGCCGTTATCGGCGCTCGTGACAGGCAACGCAGCCGGTTCGATCATGTGCTGGCCCGGAGCCAGCGAACATGCGGAAAGCATCGCAGCGATCGCGAGGGAAAGGGCCACACGCGTTCCAGGCACGGCATGGCTGTTTTTGTTCGGCGCCGTGGCACCGGATATTTGTTGGCTGTTCATGTTGTCGTCCCCTGCTTCAATAAGCGTTGGTGTGGCGCAAACCTTTGAAGATCGTCGCAAAGATAATTTTCATATCAAGTCCGAACGACCAGTTACCCAAGTAGTACAAATCGTGTGCAACCCGTCCCTCCATTTTTTCGATGCGATCCGTCTCGCCGCGAAATCCGTTGACCTGGGCCCAGCCGGTGATGCCTGGCTTGATCCGGTACCGATGGATGTAACCCGAGACGACTTTCTGATAAAGATCGTCATGCTCGAGTGCATGCGGACGCGGTCCCACCACCGACATGTCGCCGCGCAGCACGTTGAAGAATTGCGGCAACTCGTCGAGGCTCGTGCGGCGCAGGAACGCGCCAACACGGGTGATGCGCGGATCGTTGCGCGTGGCCTGCCGCAACTCCCCTTCTTTCTCCACGTGCATGCGCATGGAGCGGAACTTGTAGATGCTGAAGACACGGCCATCGGCGCCTTTTCTGCGCTGCTTGAAGAACACCGGGCCACGCGAACTGATCTTGACGGCGACCGCGCAGGCGATCATCACCGGCGCTACGGCAATCAGTGCTGCTGCTGCGAACACGCGATCGAAGATCTCTTTTTGCATCATCGCGTTCGGTGGCAACGGCGAAGCAGCCAGGTTGATGGTCGGCACGCCGAGCAGGTTCGTCACGCTGCCTTCGAACAGCGAAAGCGTGCGGACGTCCGGCATGAAACGGATATTGATAAGGTCGTTGCGGAATTCGTCGACGAGCTTGAGGATCGTGCGTTCTTCCGTCAGCGGCAGCGCAAGCCATACTTCGCCCACGTTCTGCGTGCGGACATAGTTAGCGAACGCTTCATGATCTTCGAACACCGGCACGCGGGTATTCAGCTTGGCGCCAGTCTGTACGTTGTAGGCCGCCGTCGCACGAAAACCAGCGGCCGGCGCCAGGTCGATCTTGCGGACGATCTCGTCGCAATGATCGCCGCAGCCTGCAACCGCCACCTGCTTCAGATTCAGCCCCGCGTTGCGAACCCGGCCGAGCACCGTATGGGTCACCATGCGGCCCGCGATCATTCCGGCACCCGCCAGCCCGGTCCAGTACACGAACCAGAGACGCGACACGAAGTCGATGCGGTGAAGCGAGAACATCAGCACCATCGCGCAAGCCTGCACGATGAGCCAGCTCAGCGCGACCTGTCCGGCGAGCGCACTCTTCGAGCGGCCGCGCCATGATTCGTACACGCCCAGCGCGGGAAACACGGCAAGCGAAAACGCCGCTGCGAAAGCCACGAACGCCAGATAAAAGCTGCGTTGCGATACATCGTCGAACCGGATTTGCGAAGCCACGAGCGCACCCGCCACGATCATCGCGACGTCGAACATTCTCGCCAGCAGGTTGGTCATTCCGCGCATTTTTATTCTCCCCGAACCGCTCAAATCTTTCGCTTGACGGTTAATTAACTGCACCGGCCGTACTTGTCGTCAAATCTGACGATGTCGTCTTCGCCGAGGTAGGTCCCTGACTGCACTTCAATGATTTCGAGCGGCACGCGACCCGGGTTTTCCAGGCGATGACGCACACCGAGCGGGATGTAGGTCGATTCGTTTTCGCTCAGCAGAAACTCTTCTTCTCCGCGCGTCACGAGGGCCGTGCCACTCACAACGATCCAATGCTCCGCGCGGTGGTGATGCATTTGCAGCGACAGGCGCGCACCCGGATTCACCACGATGCGTTTAACCTGGAAGCGCTCGCCATGGTCGATGGAATCGTAAAAACCCCAGGGACGGCGAACCTTTCTGTGTGTATCGGCTTCGGGCGCCTTCTCGCGCTTGATCCGCGACACGAGGCCCTTGATGTCCTGAACGCGTGAGCGGTCAGCCACAAGAACAGCGTCATCGGTCTCGACCACGATCAGGTTGTTCGTCCCGACACACGCGACCAGCCTGCCGCCTTCCGAACGCGCATAACTCGCGGTCGATCCTTCGAACAACACCCGGCCGCTTGACGCGTTGCCTTCCTCGTCCTTGTCCATCGCATCCCAGACCGCATCCCATGAGCCGAGATCGGACCAGCCAGCTTGAAGCGGCACGACCACACCCATGAAAGGCGAATCGGGCTTGCCAAGATGCTCCATCACCGCGTAATCGATGGAGTCAGATGGCGATTTCTGAAACGATGCAGCACATGGACGCAAGTATTCGTCAGTGTTAATCGCTTGTTCGTGCGACAAGACACATGCCGCGTACATCTCCGGCTGGAGCTTTTCCAGAGCGGCAAGCCATACCGATGCACGCACAATGAAGATGCCGCTGTTCCACCAGAAATTACCGGATGCGACGTATTGCGCGGCGAGTTCGGCTGCCGGCTTCTCGACAAAACGGTCGATGCGATGCGCGCCGTCTTTCAGCGCGTCGCCCAGACGGATGTAGCCGAAGCCGGTGTCCGGTCGTGTTGGCGGAATCCCGAGCGTGGCGATCTCGCCGGCTTGCGCGTGACGCGCGGCGGTATCGATGGCGGCATGCAGTGCCGGCACGTCTGCAATCGCGTGATCGGCAGGCATGGCAACGAGGATCGCGTCCTGGCCGTCGGCGCAAGCGGTGAGCGCTGCGAGCGTGAGTGCGGGCGCCGTATCGCGGCGCGCAGGTTCAACCACGATCCGCGCGCTCGCGCCGCTGTCGCGAACCTGTTCAGCCGTGGCAAAGCGATGTTCTTCGCCGCATACGATCACAGGTTCCGCGGCGACGTCCCATGCAGCGGGAAAACCCTTCATGCGCAATACGGTTGCTTGCAGCAAGGACTCGGCGCCTACAACGCCAATGAGTTGCTTTGGAAAGTTTTCGCGCGATACGGGCCACAAGCGCGTGCCTGAGCCGCCTGCCAGGACCACCTGAACGAGACGCCGGCAGTCAGCTGGCAATCCTTCGGCGCCCGTGACTACGTCTCCTTCTCCCTGCCTCACCTTCGTGTTCATTTTAGTAATCCTATCTTCTTGAACGTCTTCCCCGGGTGAAGCTGCGCATTATGATTGCGCTCGCTGCACCGATGATTCGGCGCGGCCCGGTTCGGGCCGTCCTGCACGTCTATGGCCTATGTCTGATCAGACGCCCGCGTCGCGGCGGCTTTGCATCCGGTATTCGGTAGGTGAAATGAGAAGGCGCTTGCGGAAGATCTTGGCGAGCCGATCGCCGTTGCCCATGCCGCTGCGGCGCGCGATCTTGTCGACCGGCAGTTCGGAGTCGGTCAGCAACGTACACGTCACGGCAAGGCGCGCCTGCAGCAGATAGTCCGACGGCGTGATGCCCATCTCGATCTTGAAACGGCGCAGGAAATTGCGCTCGCTCATGGCCGCCACTTGCGCGGCGTCGACCACCGAGATCGGCCGTTCGCAGTTGTCCTGCAGCCAGCGGGCAGCCGCGCGAATCTTGTCGCCGGCCGAAGCCGTGCCGCTGTCGCCGAGTAACGGCACCAGCTTTGAAGCCGAGCCCGGCATCAAACGTTCGGCAACTCCGCGCGCCACGTCCACACCCAGATCGCGCTTGATCATCAGCAGCGCGCCCTTCATGGATTCATAGCGATCACCGGCTTCGCTTGCCTGCTCTTCGCGAACTGCGTTCATCATCGAATGTCCGATGCGGATTTGCGATTCCGCCGCGTGACCAATGCCGGCTGCGTCGAGCACCTTGCGCCCTTCTGCAATCGACTTGACCACGGTGGTTTTCGAATGAACGCGACGCAGCCATTCAACGATGCGTTCATCGCCCGCTGCGTTGTCCGCGCCCTTGCCGCCGGCCACGAACAATGCGTCGAAGCCGCCGTAATGACGCGCGTCGAGCCCGTCGGTCCAGACGCGTACCGACGACGAACACGCCACGTTGCCGCCTTCGACGGAAAGGAAACGTACGTCGTAGTTCCAGTCGTTCCGGGCTTTCAGGACCGCCAGCTCATTTGCGACATGAAAGACCTCAGCGACGATACCGGCGCCGAGCAGCGAGAATCCGTCGTACAACAGGATCGCGATGCGGCGGATCTCGGCTTGCGTGCTTCTGGGAGCCGGTTGCAGCCAGCCCATTACGGCGGGTTCAAGACTGGCGTAAGGCATGGCATTCCCCTGCGAACTTGTTGAATCCAACATGATTGGATAGTGCGTTCTCATTGCGGTGCATCATAGACACCCTCAAGTTTTATTAGGTTGTCGTGACTGAAAGTAGCGAGATGTTGGCGGAAAAATTCCGGCGTCGCCATTCAAATCCTTTCAATGCGTGCGCTGGCCATCATTCACCCCTTTTCCGATACGGCCGTTCGTTTCAAACACAACGAAATGGGCTGGGGGCGATTTGATTTCGAATGGGACATTGCAAGACGAATGCCAGTTGGACCGGATAGCGCATATCGGACAGGGCAGTCAAAACCTGCCAACGTCATACAAATCAACGCTCAGCGCGGTTTCTGAAGCCACGCGCTGCGGGGCTTTCCGGCGTGTCCGCGGCTTGTCGAAGAAGGCGATTCAAGCACTGGACGGTGTAAACGTATCGTCCGTGATACATCGAAAAAGCCGGTTGGCGAATTACACCGTAAGTAGCCGACGTTTAAACCGTGGCGGAACGCACTGAGATAACCACTTCAAATTAAATTACAAGCGTTAAGCGGCGCATTTAATCCCGTCTTCCGATTAGCAACACAAACTTTTAAAGTGCGGTGGCGCACATACATTCCTATACACGATAAATTCCACATAATCGCGTTTCATGCGAGTAACGAATTCCATTAATCCTATGAAATTATGTAACTTGCCTGACAAACAGTGCCAGAAGGCAATCGCCCTCGGGCAAACAGGGTGCGACGGTCCGTAAGCGCGTTGGAGTCGCGTGCGCAGTGGCGTAAATAAGCGAACCTCTGGCGGTTCAGTCCGACCCACTCCAACCAATTCGATACCACCTGTATTGAAGCGGTCTTCATCCGAGCTTGTGTGGGGCTGCCCACATAGACCGGTCGCGAACCTCCACTTGAGTGCGCCGTGCGATTTGATACAGATTAGTTACGCGTCTTTCCTTACAGTTTGGGACCACCCGGCCACGCCGGATCAGACACGTGGTCGCGCAATCCCGCCATCCATATACGATTGGGCAGCCCAATGCAGTGAGCATCCGCCAACGTTCATCGCCATGACTGGCGCGATTGTTTCGCCTCGCCTATCCTCAGCACATTAAAAAGCCTTATTCGATGGGCCCCGGCACGCCGGCAACCGGTTGCAGCAGCGCAAACGTGGCCCTTTTTGCTGCGTTGCAGTATCGAAAGTTTCGGGGGTTTCATCAGGACAAGGCACCGGACTGCAAACGGGCCAAAAACGTTTCATCCAAGTAGCACGAAGGTGGCGAAACGGCCTTTTCATCGGTGGAAACACTTAGGCCGCGATCCGGACCATCCAGCTTTGAACTTCGGGGCGTAATGAAAACGACATCGACAACACATCCGGTTCGTGCGGGCCGCACGCTCGCCCGACGCACGAGGATCGCGCTGATCTGCATCCTGGCCGTGGCGGTATCGAGTTGCCGCGGGGAGTCGGCAGCCGCCCAGGATGCGGAGCCGTCGGACGATACGGTCAAGATAGACGGCGCCTCGTGGACGCCATGCGCAGCCGAATACGAGCGATGCTCCTTCGATGGCGCCAGAAAAGTGCTCTATGGCACGCCCGAAAAACACTCGGTCAAGACATTCACCGGCGGCACGGGCTGCGACAACGGCGTTTTCGACGACCCCGCTCCGGGCGCGACAAAGCATTGCTGGGTGGAAGCAAGCTCGAAACCGAGCGGCGCCGCACGCTTTATTGCCGATGCACCGCCGCCGTCCACCCCGCTCGCGATGCAATGCACGGCCGCCGCCCCGGTCGAAATCTCCGGTTCGAGTCCGACGGCGGACAGCGTCGAAGCCGATACCCCCGGCAGCAACGGCACGCGCATGTTCCCGAGGCGCCAGCCGTTCGATGTGACGCTGACCACGCGAACGAAATCGACCGGCACGCTCGTCTGGCAGGTCCAGGACGCATGGAACACGGTCAAGGCGAGCGGTCGCATTGCCGTCGCGCCGGGCGTGCACGGGTCGTCCATCCGATGCATTTCGCAGGCAGCAGGGTATTTCGCCGTCTCGGCACGGCTCGAATCACCCAATGCGTCGCCGGTGACGCTTCCGTCCAAAGGCACACGGCCGGCAGGCATCGCTACGTTCGGCGTGCTGCCCGACCTCTCGGGCGTGTTGCCGCCAGTCAAGTACAAGCACGCCGACCTGCATCGCTTTGGCGGTCAGGGAGCGGCATATCTGCGACCGGGGCAGTCGTGTTGTTCCGGCGACGGCTACCGGCCGCTCTATACGGACCTCGGTCTCACGTGGGTGAACGACAACCGCAACTGGTACATGACGGAGCCGAAGGCGCCGAACACCTTCAACGCCGCCGCCGACAACCTCCAGCCTTTCTTTAAACCAGGCGACCTGCTGCGCCTGATCCAGCTCGATGGCATTCCGGGCTGGGCGAACCAGACAGGCAAGGACACACATAGCTACGCGCCCTCCTCGCTCACCGACTACAGCGCATACATGAAACGCGTGGGCGAAGAGTCGAACCGTGTGCGCTCGACCGTATTTCCGACGCAATCGAGCAATTACTACCAAGTGAGCTGGGAGCCTGATTATGAAGGCGGCCTTCCGTGGCGCGATTCCGACGCCAATCTCGTCGCGATGTACAAAGCCACGTACGAAGCCATCCACGCGACCGATCCGCATGCGGTGGTCATGGGGCTGACGTTGTCATCGCTGGGAAAAAACACCGAGTGGCTGAACCGTCTCGCACCGCTTGGGATTGCCAAATATATCGATGGCGTGAGTGCGCACGGTTATTACGATGTCGGCACATCGCCATCGCATCCGCCCGAGCGCATGGCGGGCAACAGCGATCCGCAAAAGGCGGCGCAAAGCTTGCCGGCCATGATGCGCACGCTGCGCCACACCATGACGCAGATGCTCAAACCCGGCGCGAAGCTTTTCATAACCGAGTCCGGAATCAGCTATGACATCGGCACGAAGTACGGAAGCACGACGCCGTCCGCGAACGTGTTGTATGCGCAGGGCGCGCTCGTCGCACGCCTGCATCTGATCCTGCTCGGCGAAGGCGCCGACATGAGCTACATTTTCTACGCGACCGATCCGCCCGAAGTGGGTTACGGCATATTCTTCGACCTCGTGAATGCCGAAGGCGGTTTCGGCCAGACGCAGATCAGCCCGAAACCCGCCGCCATGGGCGTGGCGGCAATGACGCGTGCGATAGACGGCACGACCACTTTAGGCCACGTCAAGGACACCCCGCCCGGCGTGTATGCCTATGCGTTCCAGCGGCTGGACGGCGGCAAGGTCGTGACCGCGCTATGGACCCATGACAACGCCGCGTGGCCCGGCGCCTCAGGCTTCAGCGCCACGCGGGGCGTGCGTTATTCGCTTGCCGTCGATGCCCCCGGCACATCCGGAACGCTCACCGTGCTCGACATGATGGGCAATCCATCGACGCTGCCTTACGCAAACGGCCGAGTGGCGTTGACCCTCACCGAAGCGCCCGTGTACGTCATTTCGCAGAACGCCGAGGTGATGAAGAAGAACGTCGACGCGCCAGAGGGGTATGCCGCGAGGTAGCTTCATGTTCCATTGCGCTTCAGACTGTTTCGATGAAGCTGCCGGGCCTTTACGAAAGTTCCGACAGTTTCATCGTCAGGCGTCCCTTAAATTCGATCTCTCCAAGATCATTTGAGGTAACGGCGCATGCCGCTGTAATCGCCATGAACCAACACGATACATCGCGCGCTTCGTCGCTCGGCAGCAACCTTCTTCTCGCCGTATTGATCGGCTGCGCCACCGTGATGACCGCATGTCCGGTCGACACACCCGACACCGCCGACACAACGCACGCTGAAAACACTACGCTCGTACCGAATGAGCTGCGCTGACTTCCCTTTGGCTTACGAACACGATCTTTCGTCGGTTTCTGCCAGTCCATCGCCAATACGGCGGCTCTGGACGCGCGCTAAACTGAATTGCCTGCATTAAGTGCCGGAACAGTCATCGATGCACAGGAAAACTTTGCGTCCTGGCGCCACATGATTGTGTTTCCAGTAAGCGGTATCTGCACACGCCTGTCCAAGAACAACGACCATGACTGAGGTATTTCGAGCGTGACAGACCTTTCTTCGTTTTCCGCAGTTTCCGATACTCACGGCACCGCCCACCCGGCGAAATCCCCGGCTACTGCCAGCGCTTCTCATCTGAATGAAGCGGATTTTCTCGATGTCGTTCGGCTGACACCGCTTGTGTCCATCGACCTGATCGTGACCGACGGCAATCGTCGCGTGCTGCTCGGGCAGCGGCGCAACCGTCCGGCGCAAGGCATGTGGTTCGTACCGGGCGGACGCGTGATGAAAGGCGAAACGCTCGATACCGCGTTCACTCGCGTGGTACGCGACGAGCTGGGTATAGCCAGCGTGCAGCGTTCAGCCTCGCGTTTGTTCGGCATATTCGAGCACCACTACGACGACAACTTCGCCGGCGTTGCGGACATTACGACCCACTATGTGGTGCTCGCTTACTCCATCACGCTCGGCGGCGCCGTGCCTATAGGCCGCTTCGTTCAGCACAGCGGTTACGCGTGGCTGCTGCCCACTGAAGTGCTCAGTCGTGACGACGTGCATCCGAACGCCAAGGCTTATTTTCGGTAACACGCAGCGACGCAGTCCACTTGATTGGCGAGCGGCTTCATAAGCCGCTTTTTTTGGCCCATGCACGTACGAAAAAAAGCCCGCACGAGGCGGGCTAAAGACCATAGCGCGCACCGGGGGGCTAGCGCTACTTGAAACACGGTACATGCTGAAATTGATTACGTGTCCCCGACACGGCCAGACCTGCCTGCAGCTGACAAACTCCGGCGACGTCGTTATCAGGCATCGACTGCGAGTTCGGGCGTTTCATCCAAAGGCGGTTCGTCTTTCGGTTCGGCTTTCGGTTCGGGTTCGGCTTCGGGCGCAGGGCGACGGCTTGCAAGGAACGCCTTCAGATAGGCGTCAAACTGCTGCGCCACTTCCGGATGCCGTAATGCGAACTCAACAGTCGCTTTCAAATAGCCGAGCTTGCTGCCGCAATCGAAACGCTTGCCTTTGTACCGATACGCCAGCACCTGTTCGTCAGCGAGCAACGCCTGGATTGCATCGGTCAACTGGATTTCACCGCCCGCGCCCGGCTTCTGCGTGCGCAGATGCTGGAAGATGCGCGGCATCAAGACATACCGCCCCACCACGCCGAGGTTCGACGGCGCGAGCGCCGGTTCGGGCTTCTCGACCACACGCGCGATCTTGAACAGATGATCGTCCCACTGGCGCCCGTCGATCACGCCATACGATCCTGATTCGCTCGGATCGATCTCCTCGACACCGAGCACCGACGAGTGATATCGATTGAACACTTCGACCATCTGCGCCATGACGGGTGGTTCGCCGTCGAGCAGATCGTCGGCGAGCATCACGGCAAATGGTTCGTTACCGATCAGCTTTTCAGCGCACAGCACGGCGTGGCCAAGGCCCAGCGGTTCGGCCTGACGCACGTACACGCAGTCCACATGCGACGGCTTGATGTTGCGCACGAGGTCGAGCAACTCACGTTTGCCGCGCGCCTCGAGTTCGCTTTCGATTTCATATGACTTGTCGAAGTGATCTTCTATGGCGCGCTTGCCGCGGCCCGTGACGAAGATCATTTCCGTAATGCCTGCGGCGACCGCTTCTTCCACCGCGTGCTGGATCAGCGGTTTATCGACGATCGGCAGCATCTCTTTCGGACTTGCCTTCGTTGCAGGAAGAAAACGCGTTCCCAGTCCTGCGACGGGAAACACCGCCTTGCGTACTTTCAGCATATCCGCCCCTTGTTTGTCCGGCGCTCGCGAGCGGGCCAGGATTTCTAGTGAATGTGACTTGTTTGACTTATGTGGCTTATGTGGCTTGGCGAACGCATCACGCTCGTGCGCTATGCGCGTCGCAATTTCGATCACTGGCGATCACTAAGGGCCAGCTTATTACTCGAATATCGAAACCATCTGCCAACATCTCGTGCTTTTCAGACGACTGATATGACGCATCATCATCGCCGCGTATAGTGCGACGCATACGAGACCAAATACCCGCCGCTCTGACCGACAACGGAGAAAGTTGATGGGACACGCCAATGGCATGAGCCGGTTGCAGATTGTGCGCCCGACCAGTGCAGATATCGCACTCGCGCACGAGCTGCACGATCAATCATCGCCCGATGCAACTGAACACGATCTGTCCGCCCCCAGGCAGGATCCGGCACACGAAACCGCCAACGACGCAATGCAAGACGTTATGCACGAAGCCAGACTCGAAGGCACGCCGGCACCCAAGCGAATCGGCATTCTTATCTTCGAAGATTTTTCGCTTGTCGAAGTCAGTTCGATTTCCGAAGTGTTTTCGCTCGCCAACGAGATTCACGAACTGTCGGATGCGGCCGCGATCAAGGGCGGCGAGACGCCGGACTATGCGCTGCTGTTTTTATCGAGCGATGGTGGCAGCGTTGCCAGCAGTTGCTCCATGCGCATCTGGACCGAAAGTCTCGACACACGCTGGATGAGCGATTGCGATGCGCTGTTCATTGCCGGCGGAGAGGGCGCACAGCGCGCGAAACTCGACACGCAGTTGCTGCGCCGCTTGAGCCGCGTCGCGCCGAAGATTTCGTTCGTGAAGGCAATCGGCGAAGGCTCGCAGATTCTCGCCGCGGCGAACCTGTCGCTGCAGAATCGCGCGCCCGACTTCGAGGACCCCGCAGCGGCGTCCGCGTTGACGAGCTCGTTGTTCATTGCGGAACAGACGCTAACGCTCGATGACCCCAAGGGTCCGATCGCAGCCGCGTTGTCGATCATCAAGCGCGATTACGGTCCGGCGCTGGCGCGGGAAGTATCGGAGCGATCGATCCCCGGCGCGTGGCCGAAGCTGTCCGCCGTGCTCGAAGACACCGACGTGGGCGGCGTGCGGCAAAAAATCGACGCAGCCGCGCGCTGGATGCGTGAGAACTATATCCGCCCTATTTCCATTGCCGATGCCGCGCGTGTCGCCGCCATGAGCGAGCGCAACTTCCTGCGCCGGTTCAAGGCGCAGATCGGGCTGACGCCATCGGAATATTTATTGCGCGCCCGGCTCGATGCAAGCTGCATGTTGCTCGCGGCGACCGACCTGCCCGTCGACAAGATTGCACGCCGATGCGGCGCGGGAAGCGGCGACGGACTGGCGAAGATCTTTCGCAAACGCCTGTCTATATCGCCGACGGAATACCGGCTTGCCGGACGCAGGAAAGCAGCAGAAGATTAAATAGATACGATGTAAAAGCACAGCGCGACAAGCCGTGCGCGACGTTTTCGGTCGCAGCACGGCGCGCGTTTTTCGGGGGAAGCATGACAAGTACCACCTTGATGGCCATGTTCACCAACCTGGGTGACGTGGCGGTGACCATTCCGGTCGCGGCGGGATGCGCGATCTGGCTGCGGGCAACGGACAAACGCGAGGCGCTGGTCTGGATTGCATCGCTTGGCGCCGCGCTGGCGCTGGTCGGGATCAACAAGATTCTTTATGCGGGCTGCGGTATCGAAGTCCGATCGCTCGATTTTCGCGTGATCAGTGGCCATACCATGCTGACATCGGCGGTATGGGGCGTGACGTTCGGATTGCTGGCCGGAAGCTGGCGCGCGGGCTGGTATGGGCTTGGCGCGGCGGCCGGGTTGGCGCTCGGCGCGCTGATCGGATTTTGCCGGGTCGTGCAGGATGCCCACACGCCCATTGAAGTCGTCGCCGGATGGTTCCTCGGCAGCGGCGTTGCGCTGTTTTTCCTGCGGCGCTTTTTCGGTCAGCCGCGCAAGATGACCGGGTCGATATTCGCGGGGCTCGGGCTGCTGGTCGTATCGACGATTGCTTACGGGCATCACGCCCCGATCCAGCAAATCCTGGTCGCTTACTCGCCATGGTTATGCCGGTGGTTCGATTTCTGATTCTGCCCGGACTTTGCTCGCACCGGTCCATTCGATGATGCGAGCCGCGTCCTATTCAAGCACAGTCAGTTCCACCTGTTCGATCTGCTGGGGCACGGGCGCCGGCATCAGCTCCGCCATGCATTCACGCAGATAAGCCTCGAAACCCTCCCGCACCTCCGGGTGTTGCAACGCGAGCTGCACAGTCGCCTTCAGATATCCGAGCTTGCTGCCGCAATCAAAGCGCGTGCCGTAATAACGGTAAGCCAGCACCTGTTCGGCTGAAAGCAATGACGCGATGGCATCGGTCAGTTGAATCTCGCCGCCGCTTCCTGGCGGCGTCTCGCGCAGATGCGAGAAGATCCCGGGCATGAATACGTAGCGTCCGACCACGCCGAGATTCGATGGCGCCAGCGCCGGCTGCGGCTTCTCCACGATGCCCGACAACTTGATGATGTCCTCCTCCCACTCGCGCCCTTCTATCACGCCGTAGGACGCGCTATCGATGCGGTTGATGCGCTCCACGCCGATCACCGAGCTATGGTAATGATTGAAGACATCGACGAGCTGCTTCATCACCGGCTCCTTGCTATGGAGCAGATCGTCGGCGAGGATGACGGCGAACGGGTTGTCGCCAATCAGCTTCTCGGCGCACAACACCGCATGTCCCAGGCCGAGCGCGTTCGGCTGGCGGACATAAAAACAATCCACGTTCGCAGGCTTGATCTTGCGGACGACGTCGAGGAGCGCCTGCTTGCCGCGCGCTTCGAGCTCCGCCTCGATCTCGTACGATTTATCGAAGTGATCCTCGATCGCACGTTTGCTACGGCCCGTCACGAAGATCATTTCCGTGATGCCGGCGGCAATCGCCTCTTCGACGGCGTATTGGATCAGCGGTTTATCGACGACGGGCAGCATCTCCTTCGGGCTCGCCTTGGTGGCGGGCAGGAAACGCGTTCCAAGTCCGGCGACAGGAAATACGGCTTTGGTGACTTTCAGCATCGCGCGCTTCCCAAATGATTATTTTATTGAGGCACGAACAGCCGTTCGTGCGGTTTCGTACATACGCATTGCAAATGACCGTGGTTATCCACGAAGAATCCGCTTTGATTCAACAACCTGCTCCAGCACGGTCGTTTCAATCGAGCACTATTCGATGTCCTCAGCCTGCGGAAAACGGATGCCTGATGCGTTCATCTTCGACATCGGATCGTTGCGCAGCGCGTCTCTGTACGCCGAGACCGCGGCGAGGACCAATAAAACAGCAATACCAGCGAGTGCGTGCATGTCCATGGCGTTACCCTGTTTTCGAATGGTTTGAAATGAAGTTATCAGAAAAAAAACGGCAAATAATTGCCGCCGTTTCCAGCCGAATTAATTCGTTACCTTTCGAACAGACCCCGACGAGTTTTTTCCCGATCATGCGCAGTACGAGGTGTTTCCAGGCGGTTGCCGCGCATATTTTTCCATTATTTGCGGGACTAACATGACACTCACGACACTTACTGAGTGAGCGCGCCCGAAAGGCGCCGTAGGCCCGGCATTGACCGGTCCCGCTTATATGAACGAAACATCGCGGACATGAGGTTTTCAATGAGCGACTCCTCCCTGCTCGATCCGGCGGCTTCTTCCCTGCAGTTATCGCCGGAGCGGGTAGCCACGGTCAGCGTGGAAGACAAGGACATCGCCATCAATGCGTGGCGCGGTTTCGCCGCGCTCCTGGTCGCGTATTTTCATTGCCGCCAGATCACGTGGATCGGCATCCAGCAGTTTCACAAGACGGCTGCAGGCTTCGATCTCAACACGCTTTTCAGCTACCTCACCTTTCCGATTGCCTGGGGATCGGCCGGCGTGCCGATCTTCTTTGTGATCAGCGGGTACTGCATTCATCGCGGAACGGCGCGCAAGCTGCTCGCCAACCCGTCCGCACCCTTCGATACCGGCAACTTCCTCATGCGCCGGTTCGCGCGGATTTACCCGGTGCTGCTCGCGGCGCTCGTGCTGACGTATGTGCTCGATTCGTGGAGCCGCGGCTTTTCGCCGGTTAGCCCGAAGATCGGGACGCTTGACCTGCGTTTGTTTATCGTCAATCTGCTTTCGCTGCAAGGTGTAGCAGGCGGGACATTCGGATCGAACGGCGCGCTGTGGACGCTGTCGCTCGAGGTGCAGTTCTATCTCGTGTATCCGCTCTTGATTGCGCTGCGCCGGCGGATCGGGATGAAGGCGGTGCTGGCGAGTGTGGGCGTTGTCAACGTAGTGTCGGCGCTCGTGTTCGAGCGTCACGAGATCATCTTGTTTGCGTCGTACTGGTTCTCGTGGACGCTCGGCGCGTGGATCGCCGAAGCGAAGGCCGCGCCGGATGCGGTCAAGTTGACGAAGGGATCGTGGAAACTGCTGGGCGCGGCACTCGTGGTTGCGTTGGCTGGATGTGCCGCGTTCCAGGTTGCGCAGTATCTGGCGTTCCAGCTTTGGGCAGTGGCGTTCGCGCTGTATCTGTATCAGGTACTCGATAAACCCATGCGAAATTCGTTGCCCGTACGGGGATTTTCATGGCTCGGCGAGTTCAGCTTCTCGCTGTATATCGTGCATATTCCGATTCTGATTTTCCTTGGATCGCTGCTGTTCCGCTCGACACTGCAGACCGCGATCTGGCCGTCGTTCGTGTTCATGATCGTGCCGGTGGCGGTGGGGTTCGTGTTTTATATGCTTGTGGAACGGCCCGCCATGCATTGGTCGGCTAGTTTCAAGCGGAAAGCTTGAGGGGTTTCGGATCGCATCTTTGAGTAACAAACGAAGAGCCCCGCATAAGCGGGGCTCTTCGTTTCAGCGACCGGCCTCCGAACTCATCCCCGCTTCGACCTTCCCCTCCCGGCAACATCCGACAGGATCTTCTGCACGCTTTCTACATACCGCTCCGTGCCGAAGCGGTTGATCGCGTTTGCATAACCCTGCTCGACCAGGCGGCCGCGCAAGTCTGCATCGGCGGATAGCTCGCCAAGTACACCCGCGAGCTCACTCACATCTCCCGGCGTGCACAGGATGCCGTTCTCGCGATTCGTCACGATATCCACCACACCGCCGGCACGCGCGGCCACGACTGGCCGCTTCGCCAGCATGCCTTCGATGATCACGCGACCGAACGGCTCCGGACTGATCGACGTATGCGCGATGACATCGACTGCTTTCATGCACGCCGCAATGTCATGCTGGAACCCCAGAAAATGCACGCGATCCCCAATCCCGTGCTCAAGCACATAAGCCCGCAATTCCGCCTCGTAAGCATCCTCGCCAAAGAGGGCGGCGCCTACCAGCACGGCGTGCATGTCGGGCGCCTCCAGCAGCGCCTCCAGCAACACGTGCTGCCCTTTCCAGCGCGCGAGCCGGCTGAACGATCCAACCAGAAACGCGTCCTGCGGCAAGCCAAAACGCGAGCGCAATTCATGTTGCGCGACCGCCTCGAGTTCCGTGAACGGTGCGGCTGAAATACCGTTGAACACCACATCCAGACGCTCTTCTTTCATCCGCGTCAACGCGGTGAGCGCGACCGCCGACGCGGTTGAATTGGCGATCACACGTTCCAGCATCAGCTTCGTGCACCACTTGATGATGGTGAGCTGCGTCTTGCCGAAATGCTCTGGGCTGACGATATCGCGAAGATGCCACACGACCGGCCGCCGTGAGATCAGGCCCGCGATTGCGCCGACGACCATCGCGCGCTGTGTGTTCACATAGATTACGTCGGAGTTGCGGGATTTTTCCAGCGTGCCGCGCACGAGTCCCATCACGCCGCCGATCATGCCGGCACTCGGCCGTTTCATGCCGCTGTCCTTGCTCACGCCGCCGAGCGCGGCGCCATCGAGCACGTCGACCTTGATGCCGACCGCTTCCAATGCAATGCGAAACGGACCGTCATCGAAGAGAACTGTCTCGTTGTTGCCGCGCATGTTCTTCATGACCTCGAGCAGCGATAATTCCGCGCCGCCGAGCACGCCGCTTTGATCGACTGCGAGTACGCGCATGCCATCGGCGGCTTCGTTGTCTTCGTCCTGCTTCGGCGTTGTCGTCTTGACCTTGCGCACGAGGGGAACCGGCGGCAACGCCGGCGGTGGCAGCGTGAACTGCGGCGCGACGCTTTGCACGTAGGCGCGCAGGTTATCGCGGAAATGCCTCACCGAAAAACGCTCGGCATTCGCGCGGCAATCCGCAGGTTCGATCTTCACCGCGCCGAGCTCGAAGCCATCGACGGCATCGATGATCGATTCGGTCGTTTGTTCATCGAAGAAGAGGCCCGTCGGACATGCGTTCGAACTGTCGAGCACGGTTTCCAGCGCACCGCCCTTCCCGTAAGCAATCACGGGCGTTCCGCACGCCTGCGCCTCGACCACCGAGATGCCGAAGTCTTCTTCGGCCGCAAACACGAACGCCTTCGCGCGACGCATCTTGTCCTGCAAGACCGCGAACGGCTGATATCCCATGATCTCGATGTTCGCGGTCGCCTTCGCTCGGATCTTGCGCATGTCGGGACCATCGCCGATCACCACCAGCTTGCGCTCGGGCATCTTTGCAAACGCCTCGACGATCAAGTCGATCTTCTTGTACGGCACCATGCGCGACGCGGTCAGATAAAAGTCCTCTTTCACCTCGCAAAGCTGAAATGCATCGACATCTACCGGCGGAAAGATCACATGCGAATCGCGGTGATACACCTTGTTGATCCGCCGCGAAATGAACTCCGAATTCGCGATGAAATGATCCACCGAGTTCGACGTCCGGATATCCCAGTTGCGCATGTAGTGCAACACGAGGCGCGCGAGTCCCGACTTGATGCCGACCGTGAGGTTGGATTGCTGCAGGTACTGATGCTGCAGGTCCCACGCATAGCGGATGGGCGAATGCACGTAGCTCACGTGGATCTGATCCGGACCGGTGAGGATGCCCTTCGCGACCGCATGGCTGCTCGAGATCACGAGGTCGTAACCGGAGACATCGAGTTGCTCGATGGCAAGCGGCATCAACGGCAAGTACGATCGATACCGCTTCTTCGCCTGCGGCAGCTTCTGGATGAACGACGTGGTGACCTTCTTGCCGCGCATCCACGCGCGCTCCTCCATGAAGTCGACCACGCTGAACAGATCGGCTTCCGGAAAGCAGATAAAGATCTGTTCGAGCACTTTCTCGGCGCCTGCGAATGCGACGAGCCAGTCGTGCACGATCGCTACGCGCGGCACCCGCTTTGCAACCCGTGCGCGATGCTTTGGCGGCGCATCCGTCACGGAAGGCGGATTCACATCAGTGCGGTCAGCGTGATCCTGAACCGGGTCGATGAGCACTTCATCGAGATCATGTCTCATGCGCCACTCCTCACCTCAAACCGTGGATTTCACGCGTCGTTTCAGACGCGTACTCAACTCGCGAACAAAGCTGCGCGCCATGGAGCGCAACGCGGGTCGCGTCAACAGGGAACAGCCGGCATTGAGGCCTGCAGTAACGAACGCCGCGGCGATCGACTGCAACGGGTATTCAATTGGATCGATGAGGTAAGCGACACCGAGTCCCGCGACAAGAAACGCGAGGTGCAGGAGCATGTCGGCGGCGATTGGCCGGGCGTTGACGCGTGAGATCCACAGCAGCAGACCGTAGTCGACGAGTGAACGCGCGACGACCACGCTCGCCGCGCCGATGGGACCGAAGTGCGCAATACCAAACCACAGCGCCGTCACGAAGAACGGCAGTTGCACGAGGCCGATGCGCGCGGCTGTGGCGGGATTGATCTGCGACTGGATCATGATGCGCGTGACGCTTGCCTGCCCGACAAGCCACACGCCGATGATCAGGATCCGGCCAACGGGTGCGCTCGCGATGGCGATTTCCTGCCCGACCCACAGATGCAGAAACGGTGCGAGCACGAGCATCACGAACAACGCGATCGGCGTGAACACACCGTTCAGGAACTCGAGCGACTGGCGGACCATTGCATCGGCGTGATCGCGCTTGATTGCCGACAGCCGCGGAAACAACGTCCGCACCAGCGAATTCGGCAACATGTTCAAACGCGTGACGAGGTTCTGCGGCACCGTGTAGTAAGTTACGAACCGCGCGCCGAGATTTGCGCCGAGAAGGATGCGATCGAGCGAATCGGTGATCATGCTGGAGATGGTTGCTACCAGCATCCATCCGCCGAACTTGAACAAACCGCCGGCCACGCCAAGTTGTGGCCATTCGATGCGTTTGATGTCGAGCACCTTGATGCTCGCGCGCGCAAGCAGCACGACCGCAATAACACGGGCGACCACGGCGGCGGCAAGCACCGTCTGCAAGTTCGGCGCGATCTTCCATGCAGCGGCGAGCGGCAACAACTGGAAGAGGAACGTGCCGATTGTCTGGTTCGTGTTGTAGATACCGAAGCGTTCGACGCCGTTGATGGCGCCCGCGCATACCCATGAAACGTTTGCGATGGGGATGGCGAGCGCGAGCCACGGAAGCGCGTGATAGACCTCGCGCTGCATGTCCGGGGATGTGTGTGCCACGTAGGCCGTGTAGGCGAAGGCGCCGAAGTAGATCAGCGCCCCGCCGATGATTCCCGTGCCCAGGTTGAGCCAGATGGCACTCCAGAAAACGCGCGAGCGGGCTTCGGGGTCGTTTGCTGCGTGCGCCTTCGAAATTTGATGCTGCGCGGCCATGCCCATGCCGAGATCGAGAATGCCGAAGTAGCCAATAAGCGTCCAGACGAGGCTGATGACGCCATAGCGTTCGACACCTACGAGATGGATGTAGGCAGGTACGGTGATCAGGGAGACGAAGGTGGGCAGCACCAGTCCCGAGAAGTTGATCGCCATGTTTTTGATTAACGATTTTTCCATCGGGGGCGGGTCGTTGGCACTTGGGGTTTAGGGGGTTTTCGGGTGTTGTGGGGCGGGTTAATGCCGGGTTGTTGCTCTTAATTTTTTCTCGGGTTCCTCGTTAGTTATCCTCTTTATCGCCGTTAGCCACTGTGCGTGGCGGCACTTCATTTCTTTTTCCAACGGCGAAAAAGAAACGAAGCAAAGAAAACGCCTCTCAACCGCTAATTCTTAAGTGTCCCGAGCGTGCACGTTTATCTGTTTGGTACTTCAGAAGCACGCTCGACGCCGGACTTCAGAACACTTGAAACCCTCCCCCTCCGTCAACGGCAACCCACACGCTTCGCCACCAGTGTGGGAATCCACTAATCAAGCTTCCGCGCCTGCGCGCGCAGGCGCCCAAACCGAAGGGTCGGCTGTGCTGGTTCCGTTGTGTGCCGTGCTTGCCGGCCCCCCGGCGGCGAGGTCTTGGGCAAGTTCAAATGCTGTAGAGCCGTTATGAGTTGAACGGTTGTTATGCGTTGCGCAGGTTTCCGTATTGACTGCCACAATTACTGGTGGCGAAGCGTGTGGGTATCCGTGTTCGGAGGGGGAGGGTTTCAACTGTTCGGGGTTATGGCGGTAACCGTTCTTCTGAAGTACCAAACAGTTCAAAACTGCACGCTCGGGACACTTAAGAACTAGCGGTTGAGAGGCGTTTTCTTTGCTTCGTTTCTTTTTCGCCGTTGGAAAAAGAAATGAAGTGCCGCCACGCACAGTGGCTAATAGTGCTAAAGAGAACGACTAACAATGAACGCGCGCAGACTCAGAAAGCAGCAACCCGGCACCAACCCCACCCCACACTTCCCCCCCCCCAGAGACCCTTACGGTCTCCACCTGTACATCATCACCTTCCCCCGCGCATCCTCTTCTACAAAAATCAAATACTCACCATTAGCCTGCCGGCTAGCACTAATTCCATTCGGCACATCAACCCACCCAGACGCCCCCCCCACTTCCGGCCCCGGCTTGATCACCCCAACTTCACCCCCGGTATCCTTCTCATACACATGAACCATCCCGACCGGCTCTATCGAAAAGAGATACTTGCCCTCCACCGTCAGCCCGATCGTGGTCGCAAGCGGCTTGCTCTTCGTATCCCACGGCAACGCAATCGAATAACGCTGCTTTGGCGTGTCCGAAGACCAACGGTCATAGCGCACCAGGCGTCGACCCACTTCCTTCCAGTACCCACGATCAAACGGCTCGTCGGCGGTGTATCCCGTCAGGTACATCGTGTCGGTATCAGCCTCGTATATGGCGCGCTTCACTACGTTGAACGGCGCAGGCATCGAATAGTTTTGCGCGTTGTTGTACGTGTAAAGCGGATTGCCTACCTTGTCCACGCCGCCATACCTGAAGCGATTGATGCCTCGCGAATCGCTCGTGTGCCAGATGTCACCCTTCGTATCGACCCACCATCCCCATCCACCCGGATTGGGCAGCATCGCGCTGTTCGACTCGAACTCGTTCGGCTCGAAGCGGCCGTTGCCGTTGTCATCGCGCCAGATCCAGTCGCCGCCAGCCGGATGATTCGGGATGTTCGCGGCGCCACGTTCGCGACCAGCGAAGTACCCCGAAGGAATGGCCAGTTCACCATCACGCTTTGCATCGAACCGATAAATCTTCAGGTGATCCGAATACATGTCGGTCAGATACAGGAACGTCCGGCCGTCGAGCTTGCGGGCGATCGGCTGGCCCGGCCAGTCATCGACGCTGAAACTCGGGTCCTCGGGATACTTGAAACGCCCCGATAGAAACCCCGCGTACTTCCATTCCTGTCCCACCGGTTTCGATAAATCCAGTTCAAAACGCTTGTTGCCGGTGTACACGCTGTTCGGCCGCGACGGATCCATCCACGCGCCGTCCACGAACAACAAGCCCTGCACTTCCCATAACTGCTTGCCATCTGGCGCGTAGCTTTCGAGCGTGGCGCCCAGCCCCGCGCCCGTCGACCCCTGGCGCACGCCAATGCCGTTCGTCGATACATAGATGTTGCCCGCCGCGTCGGCGCCCACACCCGTCAGTCCATTGAAACGCTGCGGACCAGGCTTGCCCGCGACGCCCGAAAAAATTCCGCCGCGCTCACCCAACGTGCTCGTCTCGCGATACTTGTTCGCCTCGCCATCGCGCGTAAAAATCAACACCTGTTGACGTGGGCCGTTGTCTGCGACCAGCAAACGCCCTTGCGTATCGACAGCGACATCTACTGCATCCGTGCCGGCCGCGAACGCCGGCGCATCGTCGATCACCGCACCCGCCGGCGTGTAATGCGCGAGCCGCGCCTTTGCGCCTTGCGTGTTGGTCAGCGCCCAAAGCGTGCCGTCCTTCGCGAGCGCGAGACGCCCCGGTTGCGGCGCGCTCCAGTTGCTCTTTTGCTGCATCGTTTCGGCGTCGTACACTTCGATGCGATTCGCCGATGTGTTCGCGACATACAACAACGCATCGGTCGCCGCCAACCCGCCCACGTCCTGCCTGAACTCGGCCTTCGGTGCGCCCCGCTTCTCGTCCGGCGCCTCGTTGACCATCAGGAACGCGGCCGCAAGCTGGGCGTGCCCGTCGGCTTTATCGGCGGCGAGGCTCGCCTGGAATGTGGCGGGCCGCTTCATATCGGCAAGTTCACGGCGCGACACGCCGAACCACTGCTTGCCCTTCGGCGGCCATACACCCGGCTTCGACAGACCGCCGCGTTCATTGCCTACGGCGACCGCCACAAACACATACCGCTTGTTGATCGCTATTGCGTTACCGCCGTAATGACCCCAGCCGTGTGTGCCATCGGCTCTGCCGAGCACCTTGCCGTTCTTGTAGACACTGACCTCGGCGCCGCTCTCGTCCCACGGCGAGTTGGTGAACACGCGGCCGTCCGGGGCCACGGCGATCGCGGTGATGTTGATCTGCGTCCATGCGCCATCGCCGAAACCGAACGTGTTGCCAATCCAGGATGTGCGCGCCTGCAGCACCGTCGCCGGCGCCACGTACGCCGGATATGCCGGATATGCCGGAGCCGCTGCCGCCACGCCAAGCGCACCCACCACTACGAACCGCGAAACCACAACTGAAAAACGATGCAAAGTGCGAAGCAAGAGGTTTTCTCCATCTGAGAGCGGCCGGCTCTGCTCGATCGGCCAATGGAGCAGTAGAGGCGTCACGGCCGTTACTCGGGTTAATCAAGCCTAGCGTTCAAATATTGCAAAAAAATCTGAAATAAATGGAAGGCGAAATGAGCACGGGTGGATCGGAATTTCGGTCCGACTTATTTTGTTCAAAAAAATTGTTTCGAAAAGTAATAGCGCGCTTGGCTCAGGGCGCTTACAAAACGCCCTTGGATGCCATGACAAGCAAGGGGCCACCAAATATTTCCATAATTGTTTCGCCATAGAATTAATGACGATTTTGGGCGATTTATCTGTGCGGCCCGCATCGGAACGGTGGAGATCACGCGCGGGAGCTTCACATTCCAAAACCGCTCAACCCGATTTCAACGAGTTTTCCAGCCGTTTCCCGGCGCGAGCCCCACTGCCGCTGCAGCGAATGATCCGGTTTGTTCTGTCCCCTTGCGTAATGACCCGCATGTTAAAATTCTCGGCTGAATCGATGCGAAAAATGGCCCCGGCACCTCGTTGGCGCGCAGCACGAAGCTTGCTTACCAATAACTTGCTCAAGGGTCGCCATGTCGGAATGGCGCAAACAGAAGGCGCTGCAATCCACCCGCGACATGATCGCCGCACATACCAAGCGCAATGAACGACACAAAACATCCTGATGGCGGCAAGAAGCGTCGCCGCGCTCTCATCACGGGTCTTTCGGGATTCACCGGACGCCACATGGCTGAGCGTCTGCTGGACGAAGGCTACGACGTGTGGGGCACGACCTCGCCGGCATCGGAGGCCGATGTACCGGGGACGACCGGCGTGCCGGTCGATCTCCTGGATCTCGACGCCGTGCGCGCTTGCGTGTCCGACGCGAACCCGGACGTCGTCGTGCATCTGGCCGGTCTTGCGCACGTTACCGGCAATCCGCCGACACAAAGTTATCTCGTCAACATCATGGGATCGCGCAATCTGCTCGATGCCCTCGCGCTCCTCGATAAAAAGCCCCGTGCGGTGCTGATGGCGAGCACATCGAATGTGTATGGCAACGCGAACGTGGAAGTCATCGACGAGAACGTGCCGCTCAATCCCGGCAACGACTACGCAGTCAGCAAGCTCGCCATGGAGAACATGGCGCGTTTATGGCTCGACCGCCTGCCTATTTTCTTTACGCGGCCGTTCAACTACACGGGAGTCGGCCAGGGCGAAGATTTCCTGTTGCCCAAGATCGTCAATCACCACGCGCGCCACGAACAAAAAATGTCGCTGGGTAACCTCGCGGTAAGCCGTGATTTTTCCGATGTCCGCGATGTTGTCGAGGTCTACACGCAATTGATCGAAAAAGCGCCCGTGGGCGAAGCGTTCAACACGTGTTCCGGTATCGGCCATTCGCTTGGCGAGATCCTCGGCATGATGCGCCGTATCGCGGGGTACGAGATCGAGGTGTTCGTCGACCCTCGCTTCATGCGCCGCAATGAGATTGCGAAGCTCGTTGGTTCGAACGTCAAGTTGCGTCGTGCGATTGGCCGCGTGCCGGTTACGCCGATCTACGACACACTCGAGTGGATGTATAACCACGCGCGTGCAAAATTTGAAAGCGCGGCGACCGTCAAGACGTAACGTGCCCGTTCCTGACCTGCCCGTTAGGCAGCGAGTGGTCTGCAAGCCGCGTCTGGCCGGCAAGCGGATCGTCCGCAGGCACTTGCAGCGATGATTGGCGCCTGTACACCTCTGCTATCCATTCAATAAACACTTTCACGCGACGCGGCTGATGCCGGTTGGCCGCGTAAAGAATGGACACGATCCGCGGGTACGATGGATACGCCTGCAGCACCTCGCGCAGCTCGCCGCTTTCCACATACGATGTCAGCGTGTAGCCCGACGCCTGGATCAGTCCGAGTCCTTTCAAGCCACATTCCACGTACGATTCGGCGTCGTTCACGGCGAGCATCGCCTTGAGTGGAACGGTGCGCGTTTCTCCGTCCACGACGAATTCCCATGGCCTGACGCGTCCCGTCTTGCTTACCAGATAGTCCACACAATAATGATTCTCGAGATCCTCGAGCGTCTTCGGTTCGCCGTATTTTTCGATATACGACGGCGCCGCGACCGTGATTTGCGAATATCGTCCGATGGTCTTCGCGACCAGGCCGATATCGCCGACAGCGCCTACGCGGATCACGCAATCGACACCGGCTTCGATGATGTCGACTTGTTTATCGGTGAGGCTCATTTCAACGCGGATATCCGGGTAGGCCGCGAAGAATTCCGGCAGTGCGCCGATGATCGTGCTTTTCGCCATGAGGGCGGGCAGGCTCACGCGCACGGTGCCTTTGGGGCTGAGTTTCGAGCGTGAGAGCACGGACTCCATGTCATCGACTTCGCCGAGGACGCGCACGCAGCGCTCGTAATAGATTTCGCCGTCTTCGGTGATGCTGATGCTGCGCGTGGTGCGGTTGAGCAGGCGCGCGCCGAGGTGAGCTTCGAGGGCTTGCACGGTGCGTGAGACGCTGGCGGCGGGAAGGCGCAAGGCATCGGCGGCCTTCGAGAAGCTGCCGCTCTCGACGACACGGACGAAGACTTTCATCGCTAGGAAACGGTCCATGGATGGGGGTTCCAGGCTAGAGGTTATACGGGGAGGCGCTGGGCGCGCGGGCCCTGAAAGGTGAATATTACGATGGAAATGGGAATGGGGCGTTGGATGGGCGGGGCGGGGGTGGGATTGGGGTGGGTCAGGGCTGGCGGTCGGGGGGGATGCCGGGTTGCTACTCTTTAGGCTAACGCGCGTTCGTTTTTATCTGATTTTTTTAGCACTATTAGCCACTGTGCGTGGCGGCACTTCATTTCTTTTTCCAACGGCGAAAAAGAAACGAAGCAAAGAAAACGCCTCTCAACCGCCAATTCTTAAGTGTCCCGAGCGTGCACTGACAACTGTTTGGTACTTCAGAAGAACGGTTACCACTATAACCACGAACAGTTGAGACCCTCCCCCTCCGTCAACAGATACCCACACGCTTCGCCACCAGTAATTGTGGCAGTCAATACGGAAACCTGGCCAAGACATAACAACGGGTCGAGCTCATAACGGCTCCACAGCATCTTGAACTTGCCCTTGACTTCGCCATCTGTGGTCCCAGGCAAAACGGGCACGACGGAACCAGTACAGCCAACTCCGCCGTTTGGGCGCCAGCGCGCGCAGCGCGGAGGCCTAATTAGCGGATTCCCACCCTGGTGGCGAAGCGTGTGGGTTGCCGTTGACGGAGGGGGAGGTTTTCAAGTGTTCTTGATTGCGGCGTCGAGCGTTCTTGTGAAGTACCAAACAGTCTGGAACTGCACGCTCGGGACACTTATGTGCCATCGGTGGAGAGGCGTTTTCTTTGCTTCGTTTCTTTTTCGCCGTTGGAAAAAGAAATGAAGTCCCGCCACGGACAGTGGCTAATAGTGCTAAAAAAAATCAGCCAAGACGTAACGCGCGAAGACCTAAAGAGTAGCAACCCAGCATCAAACCCCCACCGCAGCACAAAACCAACTCACTGCAAAACCCCCACCTCAATAGCCTCGCTATAAACCGAAGCCACGCGGCGAGCGATCACTGGCGTATCGAAGTTAGCCTTGGCATAAGCCCGACATGCTTGCTCGCTTGGCAAAACAAGCGACCCGTCGAGCGCACCGATCAGCCCCTCGGCGATGGCATCAACCCCAGTAGAAGGCAAAACAAGATTCCCGGACAACGGCGCAACCGCCTCCGGCAACCCGCCAACAGGCGTAACAAGCACCGGTGTCCCGGAAGCCAGCGACTCCACGGTAATCAACCCGAAGCCCTCAAGCGCAACCGTCGGCACAATACTCACATCAGCCGCCCGATAAAGCGCCGCCAAATGCCGATCAGGCACAAACCCGAGAAGACGCACGTTATCGTCGAGACCGGCTTCGGTAATGCGCGCCTGCAGCTCTTCAGCCAGCCGCCCCTTCCCCGCGATCAGCAACAACACATCGGGCTGCTTCGCCTTCACGCGCTTCATCGCTTCAATAAGATCTTCCAGTCCCATGCGCCGCACGAGTCGCCGCACGGCAAGCACGACCGGACGATCCTGCGGTAGCTGCAAACGCCGGCGCGCATCGGCACGGCTCAACGGCAAGTTGAACTGCGAAACATCTACACATCCCGGCACCACGCGAATCCGGTCTGCTGGAATGGAATATCGCGACTGCAAGATCTCGCCGAATGCCTCCGATAAAACGATCAGCCGCGTCGAACGCGCATACACACGTTGCTCAAGCATCCGCTTGGTACGTTGCCCAATGGTGTCCGCGCCTTCGACATGACTCTCGTCGGCCCAAGGTCCCTGGAAATGCGAGACCTGCGGAATGCCACGCGTGACATCGAGTCCAGGGAATGTATAAAGCGCAAAATGCGACGAGACGACGTCGGGCGTTTCGCGGCTCAGCGAGGCACGCAACGCACGGCGCGCCGCCATCAGCCGGCGCGGCAACGATTGCGCGGCAGGACCAAAACCGTGAATGGCGCCTTCTGTGTCGGATGCGACTCGCGCCGATCCCGCAACCACGCCACGCACCGTGACGCCCGCGCCCGGCAGCGCGCCAACCAGCGTGTGATACATGCGGTCAAGACCGCCCGCGCGCTCAGGGAACCAGTGCATCCCGATCTGCAGCGACTTGATGGCTTGTGTGCTCATATCCCTGACCCCGCTTCAATATCGTTGAAAAATAAATTGCTTATACGGCGGCCACGCTTTCGGCCTTTTGCGCGTCGCTTGTATCGTTCGATGATGCCGCTGCACCCTTCTGATTCGCAAACCCGCGATACAGATCCAGATAGCGCCGCGCCATCCGCGCCCATCCGAACTGGTCCGCAAGCTGGCGCGCGGCCACGCCCATTTCACGGCGTAGCTCAGGTGCATCCGCGAGCTTCATGACAGCACCCGCGAGCGCGGTGGCATCGTCGGGATCGTCGAGCACGATGCCGCAATCCGTGCCGATGATCTCCGCCCCGCCCGCCGTCTTTGCCGTGATGACCGGCAAGCCGGCCGCGAGCGCTTCGAGCAGGGACAAGCTCATGGCTTCGTATCGCGAGGGGAAAACGAATGCATCGACGGAATGCATGAGCGTCGGCATGTTCTTCACGAGCCCGAGAAAATGCACGCGATCGCCGATGCCGAGCGCCTTCGCTTCATCGGGGTAAGGGCTGCCCGGGATGTAACCGGCGACCGCCAGATGTACGCTCGACGGTAGCTCCAGTAGCGCCTTCAGGACGGTGTCGAGGTTCTTGCGCGGCGTGCGCAGGTCGCCCACGAACAACAGCAGGCAGGCATCGTCGGGAAGCTGGAACTGCGCCCTGTCGCTGCCGGTGCGACGTGCCGCTGTGAAAGCGGTCGTATCCACGCCGTTGTAGACGACCTCGATACGCTCGCTCTCCGTACCGTTTGCGCGAATCTCCACGGCGACCTTCTCCGACACGGCCGCGATGATCTTCGAGCGCTGGTACGCCCAGTGTTCCAGCTTCGCATTGACGTGGCTGTAGACGACTTGATATGCAGACCACAAACCGCCGGTGAGCTTGAATGGATAGTAAGGACTCCGCAGCCAGCCGCCGTGCACGAAGTGAGCGGTGTTCACATCGGCTTTGGTCCACGATATGAATCCGTTCACATGCAGCACGTCATAGTCCTTTTTGTGTTTCTTCAGCCACAGCGCGGTCTTCAGCGCGAAGACCTGCTGCTTGAAAAGCTTGGTCGGCCAGAAGCGCCCGATCTTGATCGCGACCCATCGCAAACGCGTTTCCGATGCCAGCTCGGGCGCCACATGCGACGCAAGCAACGTGACCTGGTGGCCCTCCGCCAGCGCGGCGCGTGCGATCTCGTAGTTCACGCGGCCTTGCCCGTCGTTATGACGCACGACATGGGTGACGATGGCGATTTTCATCGGATTGCCTTGTGTGGAATGGATTGTTCGAATACCGCGCGTGCCCGCTTCTTTTCGAGCCGCATGTGATGGCGAGCGGCCAGGACCGAGCACAGGCCCATGTAAAGGATCATTCCGCCAATCGATGTGAAGGTGTTGGTGAAGACCAGCATGCCGACAATCGCAAACGCCACGCTCAATGAGGCTTGCGCGTACTTGTCATCGCGCAGGGAAAACGACGCACGGAATGCGCGCATCAACAGCAGGCCGAGTCCGGCGAGGTACATCAGCGAACCTGGCCAGCCGAGCACGAACGGCACGTTCATCACGCCGCTGTCGAAGCTGCCGTATTTTCCCAGATCACCGTTCGATGACGAAAGCTTGGTAGAAGAACCTGTCGCCCCAAAACCTTCGCCCGACACATCCGTAAAGGCTGTTTTCGCAAACGATGCATAGAACTCGTTGCGCGCGGCGTAGCTGTTGTCATCGCTGAGATTGGTGATGGATTGCAGGCGCGTCGCCATCTTGTCGGCGATAGGACCGAAGGTCAGCAACGGCACCGAAAGCGCGACCAGCACCACTCCGCCAATCAGAATCCGCACGCGTACCTTGTTGCTCGCCTTGATGATTTGCAGGACCATCGCGATGACCCAGCCGCCCCACGTCGAGCGCACCATGCAAAGTCCGAACGAGATAAAGCCGAGACCACCGGCAAGCCATCGCACGCTCTGGGTGCCGGCCATGGTGAAAGTGAGCGCGGCCATCATCGCGAGGGCGAATGGGCCGGACGAATTCATGGTGCTGAACACACGCACGCCAAGGCGAACGGGGTCGCCCTGCGACGCCATTTGCGATCCGATCATCCACATTGCGTCCCATGCGGGCATGATGAAGAACTGCACGAGCCCGTAACCGCCCATGAACAGCATGCCCCAGATGAACGTATCGAGAATCGCCTGGCGATACTTTGGATATTCGCGTGCATGGACCATGATGTGGAATCCGATAAGCACCGGATAAAGCCACGCAGCGAGATCGTAGGTGGCCGCCATGGGGCCGTTTGACATCACGCCGATCAAGTACGCATAAGCGAGCCCGAGGAAGATCAGCAGGACCGGCACGCCCCGTCTTTCGGCAAGCACACGGTAATGCCGCACAACGGTCAGCGCGCATATCATCGTGACGACAACCGGCGCGATCTGGATCAGGCTCGTCGGCGTGAAGCCGCCCTTTGCGTAGTCGGCAAGGCGCCGGACTTCCGGGCTCAGGAACCATTGCCACCAGACAAAGCCGATGTATCGGGCGGGGCTCTTGAAATAAAGCCACAAGCCGACCGCTGTCGATAAAAACGGAAAAGCCAGCGTCAGCACCGTGCCCTGATGCGCGAGGATGAGCAGCAGCGTGAACGCCCAGAAGCCGGTCTGCGGCACCCAGTGTTTGGGTTCATCGCGGAACAGTCCGAGGAACCCTGCGCGCGCGGGCTTACCGCCGTTCTCGATCAGATCGGCAATGAATTTGGGCGTGCGCGGAGCGGCTGGCGTGCTCATCGTCAGTGCGCCCTGCGTGATGATGCGATGCCGTGAAGATCGGCATGCGCCGGCGTTTCGACGGGACGCGCATTGCGCATGAACTCCTGCGTGATGCGGACGTGCTGCATCGCGAACTGATGGGTCGTGTAATCACACGCCGCAAAGTGACGGCTCGCGGCCTGCGCGCGCTGCAGCGCGAGTTCCGGATTGGCGACGATTGTCTCGAGCGTGCGCTGCAACGCCTGCACGTCGTGCGGCGGCACATAAAACACATGCTCGGGTCCAAAATAATCGCGCAACGAACCGACGTCGGAAACAATCACGGGCTTGCCCAGCGCAACGGCTTCCAGCACGACTGTGATGCCCGAAACATGCGTGTTATGGCGCAACGGCACGACGATCACATCGGCCCAATCGTAGAGTTCGCGGGCCGCCTTGAGGCCGATGGCCGGCGCGATCATCACGTTGCCGGCATGCAGTTCCTTCGATACCCGGCGACGCGTCGCAATCCGCACTTCACATGCAGGATTCTGCCGGAATGCCTTGACCAGCGATTCCCAATCGCGATCACGATCATTGCCAATCGCGCCAATTCGAACGGGCGTATCCGGTTTCCACGCCGCTGGTTCCTGCAACGGAAAGTCGCGCGGATTGATGCCGTAGAAAACCTGCTGCACCTCGCGCTTCAGGTAGTCACGCGCCATCTGCGCATTCTCGGTCGCGTGGGTGGTCAGCACATCGGCGCGTGCGAGCAGCTTCTTATAGAAGAATTTCCTTATCGCACCGTAGCTCGCCCAATTATCGAAGAGCCAGACGCTTTGCGCGAGCAACATTGGATTGCCGCGGGCGCGTCCCTTCAACAAAAGCAACAACGCCGCCGATAAATGCTCGTGCTCCGTATGCGTCCACACCACGTCCGAATTCAGGATCTCGTCGCGATTGCGCCACGTATGAACGAAATCGAAGCCGAGCACGGCTTTCAATCCGCGGCGAGCGAGACGCACGATCTTGTTCTCGGGTTTGTCGCGCGAATACGTCAGCGTCATCTCCGGCGACTCGGCGTGGTGATATCCGTAAAGACAACCAATGTTCTCGCCCTTCCGATAAAACCGCGGATCGGAGCCATAGAAAAGATGCACGTGAACCTTCGTAGGCTGGACGCCGGAAGCCTCGGCGTCTCCGTGTTGTCGCTGTGAATGCCGGACCCTCGATACGCGGCTCATGCGGCTTTCGCTCCATCGGAATGGCTGCGCATGGCGAGCGCATACGCTGCGGGTTCGTGCTGCGCGTCGCGGCGGGCGTCGCGGGCGCCTCGACGCATTGCGCGATAACGCGTCCAGCAAGCGGCATTGCGGGTACGTGCGAGCGCGAGAACCGTATGAGCGAATCCCGGCATGGCACGCGTGCCGATGGCCGCGTACCAGTACCAAGCGACATGCCGTGCGATGGGACCCAGATGTTCACGCAACACGAGATGCACGTTGTAGGCGGTGTCCGCCAGCGCGCCGAGCGTTTGCGCATCTCGGCCGTTGTCATCGAAACGTTCAGCCGGAAAATGATCGACAGCGACGCGCGGATCGTAGACCATCTTCCACCCCGTGCGCTTCACGCTCAAGCTGAACGATAAATCGTTGCAAGGCTGCGCCCCCTTGCCTCGCAAGCGGGTATCGAAGCGCAACTGGCCGACGGCCGCGCGCCGGTAAATCATGTTCGCGCCCTTGAGCAACCAGACTTCGCGCGGCGCGCCAACGCCCAGATGATGGTTGCCGATGATCTTCCCCGAGCGGCGAATCTGGCCGACCTCGGTGCGTTCGCCATCGAGCAATGCGCCGCGTTCGAACACCCAGTCGCGGCCGCCCAATGCGCCCAGTGACGCATCACCGGAGAAAGCTTCATCTATGCGTGCAAGCCAGTCGATACGCGGTGCCGCGTCGTCATCGGTGATCGCGACGATGTCACCGCGCGCTGCATCGAGGCCACGGTTCAACGCCGCGACCTGGCCGCCAAGTCCGGTTTCGATCACGCGCAACTCGAATGGATTTTCCTTGGCCATTTCCGTTTCGATCGCGCGATGCGTGGCATCGTCCTCAGGCCGTGCAACGATCAGCACTTCATTTGCTGCGCGCGTTTGTGTACGCAACGCCGCGAGGCATCGCTTCAGATCGGCCGGACGGCGATACGTCGGAACCAGCACGGAAATAGTCAGGGTCGATGTCATGCGCGCTCCGATGCGTCAAACGTTCAGGTAGTCTTCAACCGCTGCGTAGTGCCCGCGGTTATAGCCGCGCGAGCGCTGCGCCATGCCGTTCATGATGGCGCCGGCGAGCGGAATGCCCGCTGTGCGCAGACGCCGGATGGCATCGGAGATTTCCATTTCATTGTGCGCGCCCGAGCGCATCACGAGGAAGTTCGTGCCCGACAACTTGCCGATGATCGATGCGTCCGTCACCGCGAGAATCGGCGGGGTATCGATGAAGACCACGTCGTAGACCCGTCCCAGGCCATCGAGATATTGCTGCAGGCGCGGTGACATCAGCAGCTCCGACGGATTCTCCGGGCGCTTGCCTGCGGGCATGAAACTGAGCAACGGTGTGCGCGTGGTACGTATTGCCTGTTCCAGTCCAATGGTTCCAGCAAGCAGTTCGGCCAAACCATTCGCACGATCGAGGCCGAACGACCGCTCGAGTTTGCCGCGCCGCATGTCGGCATCGATCAGCAGAACTTTTTTACCCGATGCCGCAAGCAGCACTGCCAGATTCACCGCCAGAAAACTCTTGCCGACGCCCGATGCCGGGCCAGTGAGCATCACCGTATGGTTGCGCGCTTCCATGAGCGTGAATTGCAGCGACGTGCGCAGGCTGCGCATGATCTCCACGCAGACGTCGTTCGGGCGCATGACTGCGAGAATGGGCAGGACACGATCGCGATCACGCTCGGTACGCTTGGCTTCGGCATCGAGCTTCGTTTGTTCCACGCTCAGCGGCACGAGTCCGATCAGCGGCAAACCGGCCAGGCGCTCGACCTTGTCCGGGTCCACGATGCCCTTGAACATCGCGCGGCGCAGGAACACGAAGCCCGTGCCGAGGATCAGTCCAAGGATCACCGCAGCCGACATGATCAGGAATTTCTTCGGCTTGATCGGCGCGCCGGGGCGCAAGGCGGCATCGACTATATGCACGTTGCCGCCCGTGCCGGCCTTCTGCACCGACAATTCCTGCACGCGGTTCAGCAGCAGCACGTAGATGTCCTCGGCCACTTTTGCATCGCGTTGCAGCGATACAGCCTTCACTTCCGACGCCGGCAAGTTACGAAAGCGCTCGCCAAACCTTGCGCGTTCCGCTTCGAGCTGACCGAGTTGCTGCTGCGCCACGATAAGCGCCGGATGAGCACTGTTGTAGCGCTGATTCAACGTCGCAATCTGCAACTTCAATCCGGATATCTGTGCCTCGTAGCTGATGCTGCCTTCGAGGTAGACCTTGGCTTCATCGCTGGCGTTGATCGAACCGGACTTGCTTTGATATTCGGTCAGCGCAGCCTCGGCGTGCTCCAGATCACCCTTCAAACGCGGCTGTTCGCTCTTCAGGAACGCGAGCATCTTTTCGGCATCGGCTTGTTTGCTCTCAATGTGCTGATGCAGATATGAATCAGCCAGTGCATTTGCAATTTCCGCAGCGCGTGCCGGGTCGCCGTTCTCCAACGATATTTGAATGACGCCCGTCGCCTTGCCCTGCTCCGCCACCGTGATGCCCGACTGAAACGACGCGATGGCGTCCAGGTCGTTCGCCCGCAGCACGGTGAAGCGGGTGCCGGGACGCGCGACGAGTTTTGCCACGTTGATGTTCACGCCGTTGCCGCTTTCCATCGTGCCGACGGTGCCTTCGAGCAGCATGCGGCCATCCGGCGTCGCGAGCGAATAGCGGTTGTTGGCAAGCGCGGTCAACGTGAGCTTCTGCCCTTCGAGCGGCTGCACGACTTCAATGGAATCAATCGCCGCCTGCTCACCGCCCCAGGCATACGAGCTCATTCCAAACCACGGCTTCGACGGCTTGCCTGGCGTCGCAAGACGGCCTGCCAAGCTGCCGAGGAGTGGCACGGTCATAGGTGTGACGGAGAAGTTGAGCTTGCATTGGGTGACAACGGGCGCAACCACCCCACGGCTCTTGATGATCTCGATCTCCGCATCCGTCGGCAGCGCGCCCGACGAATTGCCGATAGCCGCGCCCGTCTGCGTTTGCGTGAGCGCTTGCGACGTGTTGTCGGATTGCTCGACACGCACATGGGCATCGGCGGAATACACGGGCTTGGCGACGTAGCAATACGCGCCCGCTGCGAGCACGATGAACGCCGCGATCCCGATCAGCCACCAGATGTCGTCGATGATCACCTGCAGCAACTGCCCGAGAACGACGTCCTCTTCTTCTGTCTTGCCCTGATAGGAATGTGCTGGCGTGCTCACGTTTCAATCCCGGTTGATATGACGCGCATTGACGATCAGCGCGTCAGTTGCTTCAGGTAGAAGATGGTCTGCAAGGTCGGCAGGACCTGGTTGACCAGACGGTTGAACTGCACCGATCCGGCCGTGCCCACATACACCACGTCGAGCGGTTGCAAACGGAATTGCGTGGACAGCAGCAACGAGTCCGGTTGCGTCAGGTCGAGCCGGTAGATATCGGGCGATTCGGGTTTTTCTCGCGCACCGCGCACCACGTAGATCTGCCGCGCGTTGGCGTCTGTATCGAGAATGCCGCCGGCTTGCGTGAGGGCATCGGCTATCGTGAGGCGGCCTTTCATCATCGATACAGGCAGCGGCGTCTTGACCTCACCCATCACGAATACCCGGCTGTCCGTGCGGTCCGGAACGTTGACGATATCGCCTGCCTGAAGCATCACGTTCTGATCTATTTCACCGCGATCGAGCACGCCGTCGGCATCAAGTTGATACAGCTTGCCGTTGCGCGTAAGACGCACGCGTTGCAGGTCGGCGTCGGCAGTCGTTCCGCCGGAACGCGTGATGGCATCGACCAGCGTAAGCGGCACGTCGCTCATTGCAAGCGGCCCGGGGGTCTTCACTTCGCCCGTCACCGACACCTTCTGGCTTCTGTACGCAAGCACGCGCACATCGACCTGCGGCTTCTTGAAATACGGCGTCAAGGCTGCTGCAAGCTGATCGCGGATCTCGCCTGCGGTCTTGCCCGCCACGCGAACCTTGTCGAGAAACGGAAAGAAGATCGTGCCGTCGGGAGAGACGGTCTGCCCGAACGGATCGGCCTGGCCCGGCAACGCCGTGGTGTACGGCTGCGCGAGCGCGCCGGCCACCGTTTGCGTGGTGTTGCCACCGGCAGACAAGGTCTGCCCCTGCTGCGTGGTCAGTTCGGGATGATCCCAGACCGTGACGCCAATAATGTCCTGCGGCGCCACGCGATACACGTATTGCGCTGGATCGGCAAAACGCGCAGGCGGCAACGGCGCGGCTGCAGCCGGACGATTTTGCTGCAGGATGACATCGGCCGAAATCAGGCGCACAGGATAGGTCGCCGTTGGCGTAGGGTCATTGTCCTGCAGGCGCGATGTGTTCAGGCTATAGCCCGGCAGCGCGCCACAAGCCGACAGAAAAGTCGTCAGCGAAAGGACCACGGAAACAGTAAAAGCTAGAGACCGGTTCACCATATTTTATTCAGCCATCCCTGGACCAGACGTTCAATAAGCCCGAAGCTCTCGCGATAGGCGCTTTCATGGCGACCATATGGATCGATCACTTCCGAGTCTTCCCACTTTCCGAGCAAGTGCACCTTGCCGCGCGTGACCGGTTCCATCTCCTCGATCGCCGTGATGTGCTTGCGTTCAGGTACCAGAATCAGATCGACTGCACGAGCCATGGCGCGATCGAGCTGGCGTGCAGCATGTCCCGACGAATCGACGTCACGTTCCATCAAGAGCCGCGACATGGTCGTATCGATAGCGCGGCCCTCTTGCGCAAAGAGCCCCGCCGAACCGAACTCGATTCCGCGTCTCGCATGTTTGTTGACCATCCGGGCCGAGTGCGCGCGAAACAGCATCTCGGCGACGGGGCTCCGGCAGACATTTGCATGGCAGACAATCAAGACGCTTTGAAACATGTGGGCGGTGTCCGTGAATATGTTCGATACTGCGGCGCATGGCGCGAGCACCGGGTCCTTCGGCCGGTCTTCGCGCATGAGAGTTCTACGGGTTAAGCCGTGACCGGTGACTTGGCCGCTTGCCGGACGCCGCGCCCGATCGCGTGATATTCAATACCGATCTCAGCCATCGTTTCCGGCTCGTAGAGATTGCGGCCATCGAAAATAAGCGGTGTTTTCAGGCGGCGTTTCATGCCATCGAAGTCCGGGCTCTTGAACGCCTTCCACTCCGTCACGATGATCAACGCATCCGCTCCATCGAGCGTATCGGCGTGGTCCTTCGCGTAGCTCAAACGCGCGAGTTGCTCGGGGGTGTCACGCAGATCGAGCGCGATCACACGTTGGGCTTCGTCTGTTGCGACGGGGTCGTAGGCGCTGATCGTCGCGCCGCGTTCCAGCAGCGCCGCGATCAACACGCGGCTCGGGGCGTCGCGCATGTCGTCGGTATTCGGCTTGAACGCGAGGCCCCACAGCGCAAATTTCTTGCCGCTCAGATCATTGCCGAGGCGTGCAACGATCTTGTTCGCAAGCGTCTGTTTCTGCGCCTCGTTCACCGATGTCACCGCCTTCAGGATTTCCATCTGCTCGTTGTGCTCGCCGGCCGTCTGGATCAGCGAGCGCACGTCCTTCGGAAAACACGATCCGCCATAACCGCAACCCGCATACAGGAAGTCGTAGCCAATGCGCGGATCGGAACCAATACCGCGACGCACCGCTTCAATATCCGCGCCCACGCGATCCGCGAAATTCGCGAGTTCGTTCATGAACGAGATGCGCGTGGCGAGCATGGCGTTGGCCGCGTATTTCGTGAACTCGGCCGACCGTACATCCATGTACAGGGTGCGCTCATGGTTACGGTTGAACGGCGAATAAAGACGCTTCATGCGTTCGCGCGCGCGTTCGCCGGGGACGTCGTCGTCGCAACCGAGCACGATGCGATCGGGCCGCGTGAAGTCGTCGATAGCGGCGCCCTCCTTCAGGAACTCCGGGTTCGACACGACCGAGAACATGTGTGTCTCGCCGCGCTCGGCGAGTTCATGATCGATCGCCGCTTTCACGCGGCGCGCGGTACCGACGGGCACCGTGGATTTGTCGACGATGACCTTGAAGTTGTTCATGTAACGGCCAATGTCGCGCGCCGCAGCGAGCACGTATTTCAGATCGGCGGAGCCGTCTTCGTCGGACGGCGTACCGACCGCAATGAACAGCACTTCGCCGTGCTCGACTGCGGCCTTCACATCGGTCGAAAACGTCAGGCGTCCCGCTGCGCGATTGCGCGCAATGACTTCCTGCAGGCCCGGTTCATGAATCGGCACGCCACCGCTGTTGAGAATGGCGATCTTGCGTTCGTCGAGGTCGAGACAGAACACGTCGTTGCCGATGTCGGCGAGGCACGCGCCCGTCACGAGGCCTACATAGCCACTTCCGATGATGGTGAGTTTCATAGCACGTGCTCCAGGGTTGGCAAATTATTCAAGCGTTATCCGATGATTCTTCTAGTAGGCGTTGGCGCCCGCAAAACCCTTCCACAAAGTCATCGCGACGATCTTCATGTCGAGTCCGAAGGTCCAGTGCTGCATGTAGTACAGGTCGAGCTTCACGCGTCCCATCATCTTTTCGATGCGGTCCGTTTCGCCGCGAAAACCGTTCACCTGCGCCCAGCCGGTAATGCCGGGTTTGATGCGATACCGGTACATGTAGCCCTTCACGAGATCCTTGTAGATGTCGTCGTGTTCGAGCGCATGCGGGCGCGGACCGACCACCGACATCTCGCCGCGCAGCACATTGATGAACTGCGGCAGTTCGTCGAGGCTCGTGCGCCGAAGGAAAGCACCTACGCGCGTCACGCGCTTGTCGCCCTTCTTCGCTTGTGTCACGTGCCCGGCGGTTTCCTTGTGCACGCGCATGGAGCGGAACTTGAAAATCTCGAACTCGTTTCCATCGATACCCTTGCGCTTTTGCTTGAAGAACACCGGTCCTGGCGACGAAAACTTCACCGCCACCGCGAGCGCGATCAACAGCGGTGCGAGACTCAGCAACACGATGGCGGCAAACATGCGATCGAACACGCGCTTGGGCAGTACCTTCAAATCCGTGATCGGCGACGCCGCCAGGTTGATCGCCGGCACGCCGAGCAGATCGACCACGGCGTGATTGAAGAACGACAGACTGCGTACGTCCGGGATGAAGCGGATGTTCACGAAGTCATCGCGGAACTCGGTAACCAGCTTGTGGATAGTGCGTTCCTGTGAAATCGGCAACGCCAGCCACAGTTCACGAATTGCGCGACGCCGAACGAGTTGTGTCAGGTCGGCCAGATCGCGGCTCACCGGCACGCCCGCGAGCGTCTCTTCGGCGAAGGCATCATCGAACACATACACCGGACGAAAACCCGCTTCCGGTCGGCTGCGCATCTGTTCGATCAGGAACTGGCCGTAAGGCGCCGCGCCAACGATTGCCACCGCTTTCTGATTGAAACCTTCGCGCCGCAGCGACTTGAGCGCTGCATGCACGCTCGCCTTCGAAATCATCAACAGCGCAGCCGTGGCGACGCCCCAGTAAAGCAACCACAGACGCGACAACAAATCTGCACGATGCACGCTGAACGTAAGCAGCACGCCCGCGCCTTCCACCATCAGCCATGCGACCGTCACGCGCAGCAGCAGGTCGTAGACGGGCTTGCCGCGCCACGACTTGTAGATCCCGAACGACGGGAACGTCATGATCACCAGCACGCAATTGAATGCCAGCAGCGTGCTTTGCATGTCGTCGAGCCATACCGCATTTCCCGCGTGCAGCGACGCGGCGAGCAACGCGCCCAGCGCGACCATCGCTATGTCGATCATTCTCGAAAGCACGCTCAACATGTAGAACACCTCGGGTGAAATGCGCGGCGCGCTGGAACTCGTTCTGGCGTCGAAGCCGCTTCAAAGCGAGTACGCCAATTGCCTTGGTACATACCCGTATAAGGCTGGAATTTAATTCATGCTGCAACCGCAAAATAATGCGTGAATTAATTCACCGTTTTCAACGGATTTATTTTCGTCATATGCGGGATTGACCGGCGTTTCGATCGTCGGTTGTCGCGCGGCATTGCGGATTTTTCGCGGACGTCGTCAACGACTTCGATGCTTACTCCGCAAGGGTTTCGGCCGAATCTTAAGCAATTATTTTCGAATAAAAAATTCGCGCATCGTAAGAAAAAAAATTCAGGCGTCAGTCTCAGTTACATCGAATGGCCGGCATACCGGCCCGCATATAGCTGTCGATTATTTTCCGGTTTTTTGATTTATCGGCTATTTACTCCGTGATAAAAATTGCAATACCCGTTCAAGCCCAGGAGTTCCCTCTTCATGACCGCCATCGATACAACGCTTGTCAGCGCGCCACACTCGCCCGCCGCCTTGGAAACCCGGTTGAGAATCCAACCGGTCATCCTTGCCGGCGGCGCCGGAACCCGTCTCTGGCCCATGTCTCGCGAGCATTTCCCGAAGCAGCTGATCGGCTTGATTGGCGAACAGTCGCTTTTGCAATCCACCGCGCAACGGCTCGACGGGCTGACATACGGCACGGCCCGTGTCGACGACGCCATCATTGTGTGCGGCGAGGATCATCGTTTCACGACGGCAGACCAGTTGCGCTCGTCGGGCCGCAAAGCCGACCTGCTGCTCGAACCGCTCGCGCGCAATACGGCCCCTGCGTTGACCGTTGCCGCCATGCATGCATTGGCGTCCGGCGATGACGCCATTCTCGTCGTCATGCCCGCAGACCATGTTGTTACGGATACCGAAGCGTTTCACAAGGCAATTGGTGCGGGCGCGAAATGCGCGGAAGACGGTGCGATTGTCACGATGTGCATCGTCCCGACACATGCGGAAACGGGCTACGGGTATATCAAGGTCGGGCAGCAGATGCTTGGCTCGGGCGCGTGGCCGCTCGAAAGATTCGTCGAAAAACCGCATCTCGAACTTGCACGCCAATATGTGAGTTCCGGCGAGTACTGGTGGAACGCGGGAATTTTTATCGTACGGGCGTCAGTGTGGCTGAAAGCCATTCAACACTTCCAGCCCGCAATACATGCAGCCTGCCGCGCCGCGTGCGATGCCGGCACGCGCGACGGCGAATTTTTCCGCCTCGACAAACAAGCGTTCGCGGCGTCGCCTTCGGATTCCATCGACTATGCGGTGATGGAGCAGCTCGCCGCCGATCAAAGCACCTGCACGGGCGCTGTCATACCGCTTAACGCGGGCTGGTCCGACGTCGGTTCATGGGACGCAATCTGGAACATCCTGCCGAAGGACAGCGAAGAAAACGTCGCACGCGGACGTGTGATGTTCCAGGGATCGACATCCACATACGCGCATTCCGAAGGTCGGCTGATTGCGTGCGTGGGAACGCATAATCTCGTGGTCGTGGAAACGGCCGATGCCATTCTCGTTGCCGACAAGTCGTGCGTGCAGGACGTGAAGGCAATCGTCGGGCGCATCAAGGCCGAGCAAGGCAAGGAGGCAGCAGATCATCGCAAGGTGCACCGGCCCTGGGGCCATTACGATTCCGTCGATAACGGCGACCGGTTCCAGGTCAAGCGCATCGTGGTGAAACCGGGCGCGAGGTTATCGCTGCAAATGCATCACCACCGCGCCGAACATTGGGTCGTGGTGCGCGGCACGGCGCTGGTGACGCGCGGCCAGGAGGAGTTCATCCTTGCCGAAAACGAGTCGGTCTACATTCCGATTGGCGTGCAGCATCGGCTGGAAAATCCGGGAAAGATGCCGCTCGAAATCATCGAAGTCCAGTCGGGCACGTATCTGGGCGAAGACGACATCGTTCGTTTCGACGACAAATACGGCCGCCAATGAGAAACGTCATGCGGCGCGCGCTTTATACGCGCCGCATGACGTGAAGTCTTGCGACGTCTAACCCTGCACGTCCGCAAAACGCCGCGCTTCGACGGGCGTCACGCGTTCCAGTTGCGCATGATCGAGGTTGGCAGCAGCATCCATTGCGACTTCCGTCGATGCAGCCTGACCCGGATGCGTGACCCGCGTGGATTGTGACGCGATCCATCTGCGCGACCACTCCAGCGCGTACGCCGCCGCTTCGTCCGCATTGCCGTACCGCGGACCAATCAGGCCCGAGCGCTCGACGCGCCGCCCGTCTTTCACGATCTCGGCCCAGCCGCGGAACATGCTGCCCGCGACCGGGCGCGCGATCGCATAGATGGCGTAGCCGTGCGCGTCATGCACCGGCGTGCAGTCGGGTTCGAAGGCCATGGGCACCGGATCGAGCCGACGTCCGGCCATGCGCGATGCATCGTGATACAAGGGACGCGGCACATTCATGAGCATCGCGGCGCGACTCGCGGACAACGCCGTGGACGCATTGGCGCGCGCGACATCGTGCGCATCCGGCAAGCGGCGCGGCACGGCAGCGAACAGCGCGTCGACGGCATTTGCACCGCGTCCGTCGCCGGCGCCCCACGATTCCGGGTTCTGCCAGAACACGCCGCGCAAGCGGTCGCATTCATACGCGCTTTGCGTTTGCCGCTGCGGCGCTTCGACCGGCGGCGAGGGAACAATGGCGAATGACCGGCCGCGAGTGGCGAGCTGGGTGACCATTTCTATCAGTGTGCCGTCCATTTGCCAGTCATTGAAACGACGGCGGCATGTCGGCACGGTTGGATAGTGGCTGGGAAGCTTCGACCACGTGTCACCGGTTGTCAGGATCCACAACACCGCGTTCACGATGGTGCGCGGATGTGCGCGCGGCCGGCCCCTACGGTGTTCACGGACTTCGCCTTCGGCCACTAGCGGGGCGATCAGCGCCCACTCTTCATTGCTGAGTTCGTCGAAAAACATTGGGTTGCTCCGTGCAGCCAGACCGCTCTGCGAAAGTTGAACCAGGCGTTGAACCATGCGCGAAGGTGGAATCCACCCGCGCGACGCTGAATCAGGAAATTCGATGTGTTCGCAAACGTTTGCTAAAAACGACAAGTTGGTGCATACAAAATGCATCTAATCTGCGCCGTGGTGCACAACCAGTTCCATCTCGGCGCACAAATCATCCTACGTCATAGGATATGAAGAATACGTGCAGGAAGCATACCATCCTAATGGTTTGCCCGAATATGACAAAAGAGTAGATTTTCAGCGACTCATATCATATTTTATTCTTACAACTTCAGGTAATTTATTCCGACTACATTGCCGACGTTTGAGTGCATTGAATTTAACGACGTTAAGTAGTTTCTGAAAAGAATGACGGTGTTGCTATCCCGCGATACGCATGCTCGATCATTCGTATGTCGCCTGCCCGATTGCTCGCTTGAATGCCCTCCAATTGCGGCAGCGGCAAACTCACCGAATGACAAAACGGGTAATCACGGACCCGCAAGTCAGGGGAAATCGTGGTGAAAAAAGCCGTGGTGGGAATGTCGAAGCCGGCAGCAATATGAAGTGCGGCGGTATCGGGGGTGAAAAGATAACGTGCACCCCGGATCCACGCGATGAAGTCTGCAGTGCCCGGTGAGCGCGACGTGAGATCGATGTAATGCGCATGGTCGATCGCGCCGAAGCCCGCCACAGGCAGCCCGAAGCGCTGCCACAGCGCTTCAGCCAAGCGCGCGTGCTGCGACGCTGGAATACTTCGTACAGGCGTGCTCGCCGTGGGGCACAGCAGGACGTAATCGCCGCTCGTCGCCTGTGGCGCCGGCAAGCACAGATCCTCGAGCCAATGATTGCGCTTGAGTTCGGCGGGAATCGATTCCGGCTTCACGCCCAATGCATCGATGAAAAAATCGATCATCGGCATTCGCGTGAATTTTGGCCAGAACAAATGATTGCCGATATCGATGCGTAATTCCCCTTCTACAGGCGCAGCCAACCGGACTGGCAAATCCACGATCGCACCTAATTGCGAAGCGGCAAGTTCATATAGCTGCTTTACGTAAGCGGGCGTATGTTTCGGCCGATAAATCGTAAAGGAAATGTGCGGGAAATTCGCCTTGATCGCGAGCAGCGCCGTTATGCCGATGACCGAATCACCAAGCGTCACGCCCATGCCATTGATCACGTGTACGTGCGATACCGCGGCGTAATCGGTACGGAAAGCAGTCTTTGCCGCATTCACTACGCCGTTTGAATGTTCAAGGGCCCGATACCCGATCGCCGAACTTTCCGACACCTCGAGGTCATACGGCGCCACGATCTCATCGTCAGCGGAAAGCAGGGAGCCTGCGTTAGTCAACGCGGAGACGTCGTCGAGCAGCATGTCTAGTGGATCACTTTCATCAGCATCAGGCCAACGATCGCCCCGAATTTCGAGATAAGCCTCCATTATGCCGGGTCATCCGCCAAATGCCCTGTCGGGCGTAACGGCTCGCCTTGCCTGCACTATGAGGCCGACGGTGTCCGCTGTTACGAATGACTGTCCATCACATGCTGGCGATTCAAAGCCGCGCGGCAGGTGCGACTTTTCTTGACATTGCTCGCGTTGAAACTCTCGTAAACTCCGTTCTGATTCAAGAAATGAGCCTGCTTATGTGTTTTATCATTGCCTGTGAATTTCAGATGGATTGCTCAAGCGTCCATCCATAACCGCCGGCCGCAGCTATTTCTGTACCTGAAACGCATCAACTGAGCATTCAAGCAAGTGTTGATTCATCCGCCACCATTTATTAGCCCAAGGCACGACTACCGCAGGGAAAAGCCTTCACCTTGCGATTCTCGCAATTATGCTGCGATGCACACTGCCTGGTAATAATCCGTAACCAATAATTTTGAAACTGGTTCGTATGCACGCGCGACAATTGATTACAACGGTAAAACTATCTTCCAAACGTTCTCTATGCAGAGTGTATTGGTTGCGGTAATTTAACGTACCGATGAACGCCTCAAATGATTCAAATTTTGTAAGCCTTTAGATACCAAAATGAAGTTGATAATCCAAATACCTTGCTTCAACGAGGCGTCGACGATAGCGACAACGCTCGCGGCATTGCCGCGCAGGGTCAACGGCTTCAGCAAAGTCGAATGGCTGATCATTGACGACGGTAGTTCCGACGACACGGCGGCCATTGCCCGGGCGCACGGTGTGGATCACGTGGTACGGCATACCAGCAATCAAGGCCTTGCCCGTGCTTTCATGACCGGAATAGAAGCCTCGATGCGCCTCGGAGCCGACGTCGTAGTTAACACGGACGCCGATAACCAGTACGACGCCAACGATATTCCCGCTTTAGTCGAACCAATCTGCAGGGGCGTTGCTGAAATAGTAATAGGGGCCCGACCCATAGCGGATATCGAGCATTTCTCCGTTGCCAAAAAGTTTCTGCAGAAATTGGGAAGCTGGGTTGTTCGAACAGCGAGCCGGACCAGCGTTGTAGACGCGGCAAGTGGATTTCGTGCTTTCAGCAGAGATGCGGCTCAGCGCCTTACCGTGTTTAGCGACTATACATATACGCTTGAAACGATCATTCAGGCGGGTCGAAAGAATATGGCAATAGTTTCAGTGCCCATCCATGTAAACCCGGACCTTCGCCCATCGCGTCTCGTCAAAAGCGTTCCTTCGTATGTCTTCCGGTCGATGCTTACCATCTGCCGTATTTTCATTATTTATCGTCCAGGCAGTTTCTTTGGAATACTGGGCATATTTTTATTGCTGGCGGCGTGTGTGCCGGGACTTCGATTTTTGGCGTTATACCTGCATGATGAAGGGCAGGGTCATATTCAATCCCTCATTCTTGCGTCCATTCTCGCTGGTGTAGGTTTCCAGACGCTGCTTGCAGCGGTAATCGCTGAGTTGCTCGCGACCAACCGGAAACTTCTCGAAGACATCCGCTATTCGGCAAAACGCTCGGAGCCCGTCAGCGGCGAGAGCGAAAAGCGCGCTACTGCCAAGGTGGTACTGCATGCGCCCCGGGAACGGCGCACAGGTACGCCCTTCTGAGCGCGCCGAGCCTGGCGTTTTACAGAATACAAAGGCATTCGCAGATGAAGATATCGCAGGGAATGATCGAAGACGGCACGCTGGTTGGCAACACCTATGACAAATATGGATCGCGAAACGTCGTCGTTCGGCGGCTCATGCAGGGATTCGAAAATTCGCTGGTCGAACTCGTCAATAAAGTGAATCCTCGTTCCATTCACGAAGTGGGCTGCGGCGAGGGGTATTGGGTCATGCGATGGGCGGAGCAAGGCATCGCGTCCACCGGCAGTGATTTCTCCGGCAAAGTCATTGAACTCGCACGCGCCAATGCGCAAGAACGGGGCCTTGATGCAAGCGCGTTTTCCGTAGAAAGTATTTATGATTTACCGCAGAAAGAGAACAAGCAGGATCTGCTTATCTGCTGCGAAGTATTGGAACACCTGGAGAACCCAGAAGACGCGCTAGGCAAATTGCGAGCGGCCGCGCAAGAATACGTCATCGTCAGTGTGCCGCGCGAGCCAATCTGGAGCGCACTGAACATGGCGCGAGGAAAGTACCTGACAAGCGGCGGGAATACGCCGGGTCATATTCAAAGATGGTCGGCTTCCGCCTTCAAGTCTTTGGTTTCCAGGTACTTCGAGATTGTGGAGACACGTACACCGTTGCCGTGGACCATGCTCTTGTGCCGTGTACCCGGAACCCCGCAGCGCGGATGAGTCCCACGTTAAAGCGAGCCCTCTCCTGGATCGGCAGCGCGCTCGGCATTCTGGGTGTGGCGTTCGTCGGGTTGAAACTTCTCAACTACAGCCATCAACTGCCGATCGATAAGATCAGCTTCTTCCAGTGGCTTGGCGTTGGAGCGTTGTCTCTCGTGTATGGCGCGTCCGGCTTTCTCCTTGCGCTTGCATGGCGCGACATCGTACGGTACCTGGGGGTGAATATCCGGCGCGGCTGGGCTGTGTGGGCGTACGGTGTATCGCAACTCGCCAAATATGTACCAGGCAACGTATTTCACCTCGCCGGGCGCCAGGCGCTTGGCGTGTCGGCCGGCATACCACCTTGGCCACTGGGTAAATCGATGGCCTGGGAATTGGGCACGATCGCGTCAATGGCGAGTCTCTTCGCGCTGTTGATCGTTCCGTCGTTTTTTCGCGTGCCAACGATCATCGCCCTGTTGTTGTTCGCATGCGTGGCCGTGATGTTCATTGTGCTGATCTGGCGTCTGTTCGGCCCTGACCTAGCGCGAGCCGCTGCACTTCAACTCGTGTTCCTCGGTCTTTCCGGCATCGTCTTCGCGGTGCTCTTCAGGCTATTGGGCGGCGAGTGGAACCTGGTCCTGGTATGCGGCGCGTATGTCATTGCGTGGCTGATCGGACTTGTCACGCCTGGCGCACCAGCCGGGGTCGGCATTCGCGAAACCGTATTGTTCTTCTTGCTGCGTGGATCGATTGGGCAAGCGGATCTCCTCGAAATCATTCTCATCGGACGTCTTGTTACCGCCGTGGGCGATCTGGTTTTCTTTCTCGCCGCGTCGCTGGGGTTTTCAGGGCGCCCGACGGGCTTGCTCACCGAAAGGCGCGACATTGCGTCGACATGAAGCCAACTCCTACCGATATTCAACTATGACAAATACAGGATCTGGCACTCGTTCACGCAACGGTGTTGGAATGCAAACGCTAGGATTCGTCGTTCTCGTAGCACTCGTGGCTGCGGTCTACGGGTCGATCCCCTTCTATTCGGCGCCGATGATCGGACAGTTGATGTGGGTTTCGTCATTTGCTCAATCCTTTGCTAACAATGGCTGGCTGAGTATCTTTGCCCACAATTTTGGCTACCCGCATCCCGCGTCAATGGCGTTTGGTTTGCCGGGGGCTCTTGTTGAAGGCGTTTTGTTGCGGATCACAACGCTTCACGCCACCGATGCCTACTCGTTTATGACCATCGCCTATTTGGCCTTGGCCGCCTGGGGCGCAATTCGGTTTGCACAACAACTTGGGCTTCGCTACCGCGCAGGGCTCCTTGCGGCCGCGGTATGGCTCACAATGCCAATGATCTGGGCGCACGCGGGCTACTCAATGCTCTCGATCGGAATAGCCTTGCTCCCCTTCTATCTGGGACAATCTTTGCGAGTTCTTCGCCTCAGCGGTGCTCGCATGCCGGCGCTTGCTGTCACGGCTGCCGGCTTTGCTGCAACAGCGGTTCTGTCCGTGTTCATGGACGGCTATACGTTCGTCATGTTCGCGCTGGCGACCGCCATCTTTCTCGTTTACGACGCATTATCCAATCGAGCTCACTTGCGGCGGGTCATGCTGGTGAGCCTGCCGATTTGCGCCGTCGGGTTCGCGATAGCTTATTTCTTGTATTCGTCCTTCCTTGGCTTCACAGCTACGCCCCCAGAACCGCTCGACTTTTTCCGCGGTTGGGGCGTTGACGCAACCATGCTTGTCTTTCCGACCAAAGGGCTCTTTTGGTTTTGGGATCATGCCGGGCTTGGCCTGGATCGAAACGACGCGTTTTATTATGGCGATCCTTCCGTCTGGACGACAACGTTCTCGTTGTTCGTAGGCTTCTTCGGGTGCGTCGGGCTCTATGTCGCCAGACGGCAAAAACTCGCGGGCGCTTTTCTTCTCGTCGCGATCGTCGGCATCTACTTTGCGCTCGGGCCGTCCTTAAAAATCCACTCCTTGCGTCCTCATGCCGATATCGTTGCCGGGCAGTTTTCTCCTCTCATGCCCGCAGCTAATGCCCTAATGCCAACGGGTAGCGGGCTCATCTCCGAGCACGTTCCTGGTTTCAGGAATATGCGCGCGAGTTATCGATGGATGGCCTTGGGTCTAGTGGGACTGTGGGCGTTGTTTGCGATGCTGATTGGCGAACTGGATCGGCGAGGCAGGGCCGGCATTGCACTCGCCCTTGTGGTGTTGACGATCGTAAGCAACCTGCCGAAGCATGGCGTGACTGCGCCGGCATCGGTCGTCAATGCGTCGGTTGAACGCTTGAGATTACGAGCGCCGCGTCATTGGCGAGAATCGCTGCTCAATATCGATGACACCATTTCGGCATCATTCAAACAGCGGATTCCGCCCGGCAGTGTCGTTGCCTTCTACCCGCAAAGTAACGACTTTCTTGCAGGCTATCTGGCGGCCGAGGCGAATGTAAAAACATACAACGCGGGCGGCGACAAGAACGTCGAAATTGCGCGATCCACCTGGCCAGTCAATATACAGACGCTTTTTTCCAGCCCGCCCGAACACCTGGGTGCGTCTATTGAACAAACGCTCGCAGCGCACAAAGCCGATTACGTGGTGATCTCATTCGTTGATCTGCTTTGGGACGCACATGAATGGCCTCCTACACCAGCGAGTGTCAAAGCTGCGAAGGATCGGTTTGCGGTTGTTCTTCAGCAACTTGAGGCGGACCCGAGGTTCGTGGTCACGCGCGATCAGTACTTCGCGACGGTTGCGCTCCGGTAGCTTCACGCTGACGAGTCGGCGAGCTTGCTTTCGGCTTTTACGCCGTTGCTGGCGTTCCCTGATTTGCCGCACCGGAGGGAGCCATTTGACAAGGAAATCCTAGCCTGTCCGCCCCGATCTCACACTTTGCAGCACTGCCGGCATCGTAGTCTGATACTCCGGCACCCAGCGCCGCAGATCGCGCCTGACTTCTTCATCGGCGAGGACACGATGCTGCATCAGCCAAGGCAGCAGTTCATCGAGGAAATGATTCGGCACGCCGCGCGCCTGCGCGATCCGGAGCTTCGGATGCGGCGTGCGGGTGGTGGTTTCGTCGTCGGCAAGGAGTTCTTCGTACAGCTTCTCGCCCGGACGCAATCCCGTGAACACGATCCGGATCTGTTCTTCCGTGAAACCGTATAAACGAATCAGATCGCGCGCGAGATCGACGATCCTCACCGGCTCGCCCATATCGAGAATAAAGATCTCGCCGCCGCGACCCATGCTCGATGCCTGCAACACCAGTTGCGCGGCTTCCGGAATCGTCATGAAAAAGCGCGTGATCTCCGGATGCGTCACCGTGACCGGACCACCCTTCGCAATCTGCTGCTGGAATTTCGGGATCACGCTTCCCGCGCTGCCCAGCACATTGCCGAACCTGACCGTCTCGAACTGCGTGCGGGGTGCGGTCTGCTGCAGCGCCTGACATGCCATCTCGGCCAACCGCTTGCTCGCGCCCATGACGTTGGTGGGGTTGACGGCCTTATCGGTTGAGATCAGGACGAAATGGCTGACCTGATGACGGATAGCCGCGCGGGCCACGCGCAATGTACCGAGAACGTTGTTGCGCACCGCAGCCCACGCGTTCTGCTCTTCCATCAGCGGCACGTGTTTGTACGCAGCCGCGTGAAACACAATGTGCGGCGCAAAGCGCGACATGGTCTGGTCGAGCAGCAAGGAATCCTTGGCGTCGCCAATCACCGGAATCACCGACAAATCCGGGAACCGGTCATGCAACTCTTCGACGAGCAAATACATCGCGTATTCGCTCAAGTCGTAAGCGACGAGTTGCGCCGGCGAAAACCGCAGGATCTGCCGGCACAATTCCGAACCGATAGAACCGCCCGCCCCCGTCACCATCACAACACGGCCATGCAGCAACGCCTCGACGTGCGGCATGTCGATCTTGACCGGCTCGCGGCCGAGCAGGTCTTCGAGATCGATTTGCCTGACACGCGAGAGGAACGCCTGACCTTGCGTGAGGATGGTGAGCGCGGGCAGGACCATCGCCTTGACGCCGGCGCGAACGCACATGGTCGCGACGCGCCGCTGAGCATCGACCGACGCCGATGGAATCGCGATGATCGCGGTATCGGCCTTGAGCTGTTCGGCCCAGAGCGGCAATTCACTGATCGACCCCAGCACCTTGTGGCCGAGGATTTCGCGGCCGCGTTTGGCAGGGTCATCGTCGAGAAGACCGACCAGACGCCATTCGCTGGAACGCGCGAGTTCACGCACGAGATTCGCACCTGCAGTGCCGGCGCCGAGCACGATCACGGGCTTGCCCTTGCCGATCAGCCCGCCGTACAGATAAAACTCCTTCACCGCCCGATACAGCGCGCGCGAGCCGCCCGTCGCCATGAACAGCAGCAAAGGCGAAACGATGAGAACCGAGCGTGGAATGATAGGCACGGGCTGCAGCATGGCGGCGCCGATCATCACGACCAACGCCCCGCTTGCAACAGCCTTCGAGATCCGCATGAGGTCCGGCAGACTGGCAAACACCCACATGCCGCGATACAGCCCGAAGATGCGAAACATCACGGCATAGATCACAACCACCCACACGAGCGCGTTGATACCGCCATGCCAGAAATCGTCAGGAACCGAGCCGTTGAAACGAAGAGCGTACGCGGCCAGCCACGTGGCGACCACCGCCACGATGTCGAATCCGAATGCCGCCATAGAGAGCCACGAGGGCTTAATTCGCATCGTTATGATTATCTTGAGTGAGGGTGAATTGCCGCCAACTGCGGTCGATCTGCCAGCCAACCAGCGCCAGAACACCATACCAGGCCCCGAACAGCACCCACTGGACTGCGGGCGGCACGTGAAGTGCTAGAAGCGCCACCCCGCCACTACCCAACATGAGCAAGTAATACGCCACGGCAACCCGGATATGGCTTCCGGTAATCTGTACCAGCCTCTGATAGTAATGCTCGCGATGCGCCAGCCATACTTTTTCGCCCCGGGCGAGACGACGACAGAGCGTCACGGTGGCATCGGCGACAAAAGGCGCAAACGCCAGTGCCGGGAACCATATAGGCCACACGCCATGCTGCCAGCCCCAGAAACCGAGCGCGCCGGCGAGAAAGCCAAGCGGTATGGAACCCGCGTCGCCTAGAAATATCTTGGCCGGATGATGATTAAAAATCAAGAATCCAATTCCAGCGCCTGCGATTGCCGCCGCGGCCACCGCTAGCGAAGGTTGCACCGCGAGCGCTGCAACGGCATAAAAACCGAAGCCCGATACCGCCATCCCCCCCGCTAGCCCGTCAGAACCGTCCATGAAATTGTAGAGATTCACCACCCACACCAGCGCAATGACGGCGAGAAGCGCCAGCCACCAGGCGATATCGACGGCGCTCCATGCGATGGCCGCCGCAACCACCAGCAAGTGCGCCGCAAAGCGTATTCGGGCCGGCAAGCCGCGCCGGTCATCGATCTGGGACACGATGGCCAGCACCAGCGCCCCCAATGCGATCCAGCCAAACGACGGCGCACAAAGCGCAATGGCGAGGATCGAACCCGGTACGACGCCCCAGCCGCCCACGCGCGGAATGGGCCGCACGTGCAGGGAGCGGTGATTCGGGATATCGACAGCAATATCCCACGCCCAGCCCGTGCGCAATAACAACAGCAGGATGCCAGCGCTCACCACGCCCGCAACGGCCGCGGCAACGCACAAGAGCATGGGCGCGCTCACCGGTGCGCCTCCTGATAAGCGCGCACAGTCCTTTCGATGCCCTCCGCTACCGAAACAGGCGGCGTCCAGCCGAGACCCGTCCGAAGCCGCGTGCTGTCCATGCGCAATGGGCTCGTCAGTCGATCGATCTGCGCAGAACGCCCGGCAATCCGGCCCAACGCGTGCAGCCACGAAGGCGGCACCGGCAACAGACGCGCAGGTTTGCCAAACGCGTGCGCGAGCGACCGGATCATCTGCGGGACCGTCAGGTCGTCACCGTCCGTGACGTGGTACACGCCCGTCGTCGACTCGGAACGCGTTGCGACAAAGCGAATGGCATTGGCGAGATTGCCTGCGTAGATCATGCTTCGATGCGCGTGGACCGCGCCGAGCGGCAGCGGAACACCGCGCTCGACGGCTTTCATCAATTGCTCGAAGTTGGCTCCCACGCCCGGGCCGTAGACCAGCGGCGGGCGCAGGCTGACCACTTCCATCCCATGCTCGCGGCCGAAATCCGCAAGGACCCGTTCGGCCTCGAGCTTGGTGATGCCGTAGGGATCGACCGGCGCGGGGGTGTCGTCTTCGCGCCAGGGCCGGCCGGGTTCGCCCTCGCCCAGCGCCTTGATGCTGCTCACGAATACAAATCGCTTCACGCCGGCGTCCAGCGCCGCACGCGCCACGTACTGCGAGCCCTCTACATTCACGGCGCGGTACGCCTTCATCGGATCGCTGGCGCTGTCGTTCATCACGTGAACGCGGGCAGCGAGATGCACGAATGCATCGGCTGCAGGCAACGGCGCGAGGCTCGCGAAGTTATCGTCGGCAATCAGCCGTTCGTCGACGCGCGGGTCGCAACCGCCCGGGCGCCGCACGAGCGCGGTCACGGCGTGGCCTGCATCGCAGAGACTTGCACACGTCGCACGCCCCACGAAACCGTTGGCCCCGCTCACGATGATCCTCATGCCGACAACCCGCGATACACCGCACAAGTCTGCGCGACGGTAGCGTTCCATGTCAGTTCTGCCGCCCGACGCAAGCCCCTGGCGATCAGTTCGTCGCGCAGCGCCGGATCGCCGAGCAGGCGCTCCATGCCGGCGGCGATGTCATCGATGGAATACGGGTCCACTTCCCAAGTGGCCCCCGCCGATACTTCCGGCAACGACGTGTTATTCGATGTCAGTACCGGCACGCCGCTCGCCATGGCTTCGGCAACAGGCAAGCCAAAGCCCTCGAACAACGACGGATAAGCGAACAAAGCCGCCGATGCATACAGTTTCAGCAGATTCTCGCGCGGCACGTAGCCCGGCATCACGACCTGATTGTCGCGTGCGAGCGGTTCGATCACGCGCATCAACGCGGCGTTATGCCATCCATCGGCGCCGATCAGCACGAGCGGAAACGCGCTGCGCATATCGGCCGGCAAACGCGCGAACGCTTCGGCAAGCCGCAGCAGATTCTTGCGAGGCTGCAACGTGCACACCGACAGCACGAACCCGCGATGTTTCAGTCCGAGTTGCGCGAGGGCGTCGGCACACATTTCTTCGGGGTACGGCTGGAACGCCGGTTCTACGCCCAGATGAATGGTGACCACCTTCGACTCGGGAACGCCGTAGATCTCGACGATATCGTTCTTCGTGTAATGACTGTCCGCAATCACGACCTGCGCCTGGCGCAACGACTTCGGGATCTCGCGGTCGAGATATTCCACCGCCACGCGCGGATGAAACTCCGGATGCCGCCGATGCGAAAGGTCGTGGATAGTCAGCACGGTCGGGCCTTTGTAGCGCGACGCCACGAAGTTCGTCTCGTGATAGATGAAGCCGCGACGTGCGTAGTCGTCGCGCAATTCACGCGAGAGGACTGCCCGCAAGATGGTTCTGCTTCGGTACAGGCCCGGCAGACTACGCGCCTTTTGCATCACTTTCGCCCTGATGCCCTCGCTGAACTGCACGCCCTTGCTCAATGGAACCCGCTGGTTGATCAGTTCCTGCAGCCGCTCGCCTTCGAACAACTGCGTGCCCACCCAGCCTGCCAGCCCTTGCACATCCGGCGTGTCGGTCAGTCCTTCCAGCAGATGCTGGGTGTAATAGCCGACGCCGCTCCGGGGTGGGCGTAGTGAGTTGAGATCGAAAAGCAGTTTCATGCGTGAATGTCTAGTTATCTTTGGGGCAGCTATGGGCTTATGAGCGGCGGACCGGGGTCACGAGGGCGGGATCGCCGCCATCGACCTTGTCCGCAAGACACGTGGCTCGCGATCGCAACCGGGCCAAGAATGGAATGAATGAAACCGTCCTCGTTTGCTGACCGGCTGGACCTGTTCCGTGTTTCCCCGAATCCCTTCCCGCTGCGCTTCACAGCGTTTCGCCCGGCCCGGGCGAAACGTCGAAATTTAACACACCGGCCCCTCTTTCCCCCGTCTTTGCGGACCCACCGGAACGGGTCGCGTGCGCCTGCGCAACGCTCCGCGCTTCGGTGATCACGTGTCAAGAAAACTGCCCACACAGTAACAAAACCCTCGCGACGCGGCGAGCCAGGGGCGGTTCCCTTGCTGCAACAACGGTAACGAGATGTTCTTGAAAGGGGCATCGGTGTTCTGAAATCCGCTAAAATCGCGGCTTCCGTGCCCCAATTCAGTCATTCCCGAACGTTAATGAACATCATTCCCGTGATTATTTGTGGGGGCGCAGGTACCCGCCTGTGGCCGGTGTCCCGCGAAGCCTTCCCGAAGCCGCTGTTGAAACTGGCCGATGGGCAAAGTCTCCTGCAGAAGACATTCTTGCGCGCATCGCACGTGGCGAACGCCGGTGAGGTGGTTATCGTCACCAACCGGGAAACCTATTTCCTGACCAAGGACGAATGCGTCGAAGCTGAATCGGGCGTGAGCAAGCTCGGTTTCATCCTTGAGCCGTCCGCGCGCAACACCGCGGCGGCAATCGGCGTGGCGGCGGAAGTCGTGCGCGAGCAGCATGGCGCGGACGCGATCATGCTCGTGATGCCCGCCGACCAGCTGGTGGAAGACGAAGCCGCGTTCGGGGCCGCTGTGCAGCACGCCGCGCGGGCAGCGCAGGAAGGCCGGATCGTCACGTTCGGCATCCGTCCGACGAAGCCGGAAACGGGCTATGGCTACATTGAGTTCGACAGCGCGCCGCTGCCGGGCGCGCAGGCCGTGCATAAGGTGGTGCGGTTCGTCGAAAAGCCCCAGTTGAGCGTGGCCGAAGAACTCGTGGCCGACGGCCGGCATCTCTGGAACGCGGGCATGTTCTGCTTTACCGCCGAGACCATGCTGGCCGAACTTGGCAAGCACGCGCCGACTGTCCTCGAGCCTTCCATTGCCGCGGTAAATGAAGCCAAGCGCAGCACGTCGAAGGACGGTTATACGGTCGAACTCGATGGCGCCCAGTTTGGCCGTGCGGAAGATATTTCCATCGACTATGCGGTCATGGAACGCTCGGACAACGTCAATGTCGTGCCGTGCGAAATGGGCTGGAGCGATATCGGCTCGTGGCTTGCCATCAGTGAGCTGACCGCGCCCGATACACGCGGCAATCGCATTCACGGCGGCGCCGAGCTGTATGAAGTCGATAACTGCTTCATTCGCAGCGAAAACGGCCGGATGATCGGCGCGGTGGGCGTGCAGGACCTGATCGTGGTCGATACCGCCGACGCCCTGCTTATCGCCACGCGCGACCGGGCGCAAGACGTGAAGCAGATCGTCGCCAAGCTCAAGAAAGTCAATCACGACGCCTACAAGCTGCACCGGACGGTGCATCGCCCATGGGGCACGTACACCGTGCTGGAAGAAGGCGATCGCTTCAAGATGAAGCGCATCGTGGTGAAGCCGAACGCCCAGCTTTCGCTGCAGATGCACCATCATCGCAGCGAGCACTGGATCGTGGTGAGCGGTTGTGCGGACATCGTCAACGGTGAGCAGGTCATTTCGCTGCAGCCGAATGAATCCACCTATATTCCGGCGGGACACAAGCACCGGCTGATCAATCCTGGCGTGATGGATCTCGTGCTGATCGAAGTGCAGTGTGGCGAGTATCTGGGAGAGGACGATATTGTCCGCTTCGAGGATGTTTATGGGCGCGTGCCTGCCTGATTGCTTCTAGCGTCATTTGGCAAACGCCGCCGGAGGATGTGGAATCCGCGGCGGCGCCTTGCATTGCTTCATTGCCGGCAAGATGTCTTGCGTCGGCCCCTCAGCGGGATTTATGCGCGTTTTACACTTCTACAAGACGTACAAGCCCGATTCGATGGGCGGCGTCGAGGAACTCATCGGCCAGATATGTTCGGGCGCGGCCAAACGCGGCGTGACGAGCGAAGTGCTGACCGTATCGAAGGATACGAGCACGGTCGACTTTGGGGACCACCTGCACCATCGCGCCAAACTCGATGTGGAGATTGCATCGTCGGCATTTTCGCTCGCGGCGTTCCGGCGTTTTCGTGAACTGGCCGAACACGCCGACCTGATTCATTATCACTTCCCGTGGCCGTTCGCCGATGTCGTGCATTTTGCTTCGCGCGTGCACAAGCCCTCGATCGTGACGTATCACTCGGATATCGTGCGGCAGAAGGTGTTGCTGCAGTTCTACAAGCCGTTGCGGGACAGGTTTTTGGCAAGCGTGGACACGATCGTGGCTACATCGCCGAACTACCTGGCGACGAGCGATGTGTTGCAGCGGTATCGGGACAAGGTCGAGGTGATTCCCATCGGGCTGGACGAGAATTCGTATGCGAAGCCCACGGCTGAGAAGTTGCAATACTGGCGCGAGCGTGCGGGGCCGAAGTTCTTCTTGTTTGTCGGAAATCTGCGGTACTACAAAGGCCTGCATGTCCTGCTCGATGCGCTGCAGGGAACCGAGTTCCGGGCCGTGATCGTCGGGTCGGGGCCGGTGGAGCATGAGTTGCGGGCGCAGGCAGCGCGCTTGAAGCTGGATAACGTGGATTTTGTCGGGCCGGTCGATGACGACGACAAGATCGCCCTGCTTACGCTCTGTCATGCGCTGACGTTTCCGTCGCATTTGAGGTCCGAGGCGTTCGGGATCTCGCTGCTCGAAGCGGCAATGTTCGGGAAAGCGATGATATCGACCGAGATCGGGACCGGGACTTCGTATGTGAATGTGGATCAAGAGACAGGGCTGGTGGTGCCGCCTAGCGATCCGGTGGCGTTGAGGGGGGCGATGGGGAGGGTTTGGGAAAACGACGCGCTGGCGGCAGAACTGGGGGCGGCGGCGCGCAAGCGTTTCCAAGTGAACTTCACGGCCGAAAAGATGGTGAACGCCTATGTGGACCTATACGTACGGCTAGCCGACCGGCATTGCCGCAGCCTCACCCGCTGAGAGATCGCACGCGCGCATTGGATGATCCGGAATCCGCCCGAACTGTCGTCATCGTCGAAACCCTGAACTATAATGCGCAAATTCCCTGCGACAACCTGACCGAATCCGTCTATGCGGTGGATAACGCATAGACGCGCGTTTCATCGCTACAGATCAAATGCAAGCGTTGCGCGCAACGACTTTCAACTGCCCGCGACAGATGACCAACGTTGCTGGCCGATTTAACACCGCACTCAACAGGATTTCAATGAAAGCTGTAATTCTTGCAGGTGGACTTGGAACCAGGATTTCCGAAGATACCGTCAACCGTCCGAAGCCAATGATAGAGATCGGCGGGAAGCCGATTCTCTGGCACATCATGAAGATCTATTCAGCTTATGGCGTGAATGATTTTGTGATTTGCTGCGGCTACAAGGGTTACGTGATCAAGGAGTATTTTGCCAATTACTTCCTCCACACCTCTGACGTGACATTCGACATGAGCACGAACGAGATGCAAGTGCATCAGCGTTATGCAGAGCCCTGGAAGGTCACCCTTGTCGATACAGGCGAATCGACCATGACCGGTGGGAGGCTTCGCCGTGTCAAGGATTTCGTCAAGGACGAAGAAGCATTTTGCTTCACATATGGCGATGGTGTCAGCAGCATCGATATCAGTGCGCTGGTGGAATTCCACAAGCAGCAAGGCACGCTCGCCACGCTCTCCGCGACCTTCCCGCCCGGCCGATTCGGCGCGCTCGACCTGAACGACAATAAAGTGCTCTCGTTCAAGGAAAAACCGAAAGGCGACGGCGGCATGATCAACGGCGGTTTCTTCGTGCTTTCGCCGAAGGTAATCGACTTGATTCCGGACGACGACTGCATCTGGGAACGTGAGCCGCTGGAAAAGCTCGCGGACGATGGTCAGCTTTCGGCTTTCGAGCACGAAGGATTCTGGCAGCCCATGGACACCCTGCGCGACAAAACCCACCTGGAAGAGCTTTGGCAGTCAGGCCGTGCACCGTGGAAGGTGTGGTGATGGTCGATCAAGCGTTCTGGCGCGGGAAAAAAGTTTTCCTCACGGGCCATACCGGCTTCAAGGGCAGTTGGCTTACTCTATGGCTGCAGGCACTCGGTGCCCATGTGACCGGCTTTGCTCTCGCACCGGACACAACGCCAAATTTGTTCATGCTCGGCCGTGTGAGCGACGGGATTCAATCGATCATTGGCGATATCCGGGATCGCGCCTTGCTGGCCAACGCCATGAAAGAGGCGCGCCCAGACATCGTTATCCACATGGCAGCTCAGCCCCTGGTGCGCGAGTCTTATGTCACTCCGGTGGAGACCTACGAGACGAACGTGATGGGAACGGTACACGTGCTCGACGCCGTCCGTCAGGTCCCCGGCGTTCGGTCCGTCGTTATCGTGACCACGGACAAGTGCTATGAAAATCGAGAGTGGGAATGGGGATATCGAGAAAACGAGGCAATGGGCGGCTACGACCCGTACAGCAGCAGCAAAGGTTGCGCTGAACTCGTGACCTCCGCGTATCGCAACTCGTTTTTCAATCCCTCGACGTACGCAAAGCATGGCGTCGCAGTGGGAAGCGGGCGCGCAGGCAATGTAATCGGCGGCGGGGACTGGGCTGCTGACCGGCTCATTCCTGACATCATGCGTGCGATTTCGCAAGGCGAGACTGTCAACATTCGCAATCCCCACGCCATTCGCCCATGGCAGCACGTGCTTGAACCGCTCAGTGGCTATCTGATGCTCGCTGAGAAGCTCTATACCGATGGCCCGCGTTTCGCCGATGCATGGAACTTCGGGCCAAATGATTCTGACGCTCAACCGGTTCAGGCGATTGTGGAACGGCTGACGTCCCAATGGGGCGACGGAGCTCAGTGGCGTCTGGACGGAGGCAACCATCCGCACGAGGCAACGTTTTTGAAGCTTGACTGCTCGAAGGCGCACGCGCGACTGGGCTGGCGGCCGCGCTGGAATCTGAATCATACGCTCGACACAATCGTGGCCTGGTACAAGTCAGCAGCTCGAGACGAAGACTTGAAGACCGTGACGCTCGCCCAGATCGACGAATACACCCAAATTTGAAGAACCCCACCATGACAACTAAAGATCAGATTCGCGAACAAATCATCCAGCTCGTCCGGCAATATGGCGAGATCGCTTCTCAGCCTGTGGCGTTCGAACCCGGCAAGAGCCTGGTGCCGCCGGCGGGCAAGGTCGTCGGAGCGCCTGAAATGGAAGCGATGGTCCACGCGTCTCTCGACGCATGGCTCACGACTGGTCGCTTTAACGACGAATTTGAGAAGAAGCTGGCCGCGTATATCGGTGTGCGCTATCTGATTACGGTGAACTCGGGTTCGTCGGCAAACTTGGTCGCGTTCTCTACGCTGACCTCGCCGCGACTCGGCGATCGCGCCATCCGTCCGGGCGACGAAGTGATTGGCGTCGCGGCGGGCTTCCCGACCACCGTCAACCCGATCCTGCAATTTGGCGCAGTACCTGTCTTTGTCGATGTAGAACTTGGCACGTATAACATCGACGCGACCCAGATCGAAGCGGCCATCTCGCCAAAGACGAAAGCGATCATGCTCGCGCATACGCTCGGCAATCCGTACAACCTCGAGACGATCGTCGCGCTCTGCAAGAAGTACAACCTGTGGCTGATCGAAGATTGCTGCGACGCATTGGGCGCAACCTACGACGGCAAGCTCGTTGGCACGTTTGGCGATATCGGCACGATCAGTTTCTACCCTGCGCACCACATCACGATGGGCGAAGGCGGCGCGGTCTTCACGAACAACCCGGAGTTGAAGCTGATCGCAGAATCGTTCCGCGACTGGGGCCGCGATTGCTACTGCGCACCGGGCAAGGACAACACGTGCGGCAAGCGTTTCTGCTGGAAGCTCGGCAACCTGCCCGAAGGCTACGACCACAAGTACACGTATTCGCATCTCGGCTATAACCTGAAGATCACCGACATGCAGGCGGCCTGCGGACTCGCGCAGATGGATCGCGTGGATGGTTTCGTTCAGGCGCGTCGCGACAACTTCGCTTACCTGCATGACAAGCTTCAAAGCTGCGCGGAATTTTTGATCCTGCCGCACGCTACGCCGAATTCGGACCCGTCCTGGTTCGGGTTCCCGATTACGCTCAAGCCTGAGGCCGATTTCCGTCGTGTGGACCTGCTCGCATATCTCGATCAGAACAAGATCGGCACGCGCCTGCTGTTCGCGGGCAATCTCACACGCCAGCCGTATATGATTGGGCGCAACTATCGGGTGAGCGGCGAGCTGACAAACACCGAGATCATCATGAATCAAACGTTCTGGGTAGGGGTGTATCCAGGGTTGTCGCGAGAGATGCTCGACTTCACCATCGAGAAAATCGAGACGTTCCTCGGCGTGAACTTCTAAAGCGGGATTTATGCGCAAGCCGTTGCCCCAGGATGACCTGGACTTCGTCGTCGAGCATACTGCTGATGTCTGGTCCGCTCTCGACCGGGCGCGGCTCTTTATCTCGGGCGGTACCGGGTTTATCGGCTCGTGGCTTCTCGAAGTCGTACAGCACGCTAATCAAGTGGTCGGCAGCAAGATTGAAACCGTTGCGCTGAGCCGGGATCCGCAGAAAGCCATTGATTACGCACCGCATTTGTTCGCGGCGCCCGGCATGAAGCTTATTCAGGGCGATGTCGCAAGTTTCGAAGCGGGTCGTCAGCCTGTCGATGCCTGCATTCATGCTGCAACCGACGTTGCTGATCTTGCCCGCGCAGGCGATGCGCTGCGCGTTTTCGATACCGGCGTGACCGGCACGCGTCGCGTGCTGGATTTCGCACAGGCCAATGGCGCATCGCACTTCCTGCTGACATCGAGTGGTGCTGTCTACGGCGCGCAACCTGCCACGCTCGCACGGACGCCTGAGACCTACTCGGGTGCACCCGACCCATTGAAGATGGCAAGCGCGTACGGCGAGAGCAAGCGTGCCGCCGAATGGCTGGCATCTGCCTATGCGCAGCAGCACAGCAGCATGCATGTGGGCATCGCGCGAATCTATGCGTTGCTCGGCCCGGCTATTCCGCTAGATGGTCCGTTCGCCGCGGGCAATTTCATCCGCGACGCGCTGGCCGGAAAACAGATTGGCATCAACGGTGACGGGCGGCCCTTGCGCAGCTATTTGTACATGGCAGACGCATGCATCTGGCTTCTGCGCATGCTGGTTCGCGGTGAAAGCGGCGCCGCGTATAACTTAGGCTCCGAACGCGAAATTTCGATCATCGATCTCGCACGGATGGTGGAACGCCAATGCGGCACGACCTTGCCCGCGGCACCGGCACTGCAAGTCGGTGCTGGCCCTGCCCCGCGTTACGTACCGGATACGTCGAAGGCGCGTCACGCGCTTGATGTCGACGAATTCACTCCTTTGGAACTGGCTTTGTCCAAGACGATCAACTGGAACCGCTCAGCGGTCACGGCATGAAAAAATTCGACGCAGTCCGCGTTCGCAAGACCATTCTCGACATGGCGTTCGCAGGGTCGACAGTTCACATCGGCTGTGCATTTTCGATCGTGGAGTTGCTTGCGGTGCTCTATCGCAATCATCTCCACTTCGATGCCACCAACCCGCATGCGACGCAGCGCGACTACATGGTGCTGAGCAAAGGGCACGGTGTGATGGCGCAATATGCCTGCTTGCACGAGATCGGCTGGCTGAGCGACGACGAGATGAGCAACTACTTCGGCAATGGGACGCGCCTGAAGGGTCTGGCCGATGCGCACGTGCCCGGCGTGGAAGTCACGGCCGGTTCGCTTGGGCATGGCCTCTCGGTTGGTGTTGGTCTTGCGCTCGGCGCCAAGATGAACAAGACGCAGCAGATGTGCTACGCCCTCGTAGGCGACGGTGAACTGAACGAAGGCACGATCTGGGAGGCCGCATTGTTCGCCGCGCAGTTCAAGCTCGACAATCTGGTGGTCATCGTCGACGTAAACGGCTTCCAGGCGATGGGCACGACCGATGAAGTGATCAGCCTTGGCGACATCGAGGCCAAGTTCAGAGCGTTCGATTTCGAGGCGGTGAGCGTCGACGGACATGATGAAGCCGCTATCGACCGCGCTTATCGGGATTTCAAGGCCAGCAAAAATGGCAAGCCGAAGGCGTTGATTGCGAAAACGGTCAAGGGCAAAGGCGTGTCGTTCATGGAACACGACAACATCTGGCATTACACGCGGCTCAATCCGCAGACCTACGAAGCCGCTATTACGGAACTGGGAGAGCGCGCATGAGAGACGCATTTTCAAACGCGCTGGTTGCCGCCGCGAAGAATGACCCGAAGGTGCTGTTGCTGACGGGTGATCACGGTTATGCCCTCTTCGATGCGTTCCGGAAGTCCTGTCCGGATCAGTACATCAATTGCGGCATTGCCGAGCAGAACATGGTGGGCGTCGCGGCCGGGCTGGCGAAGGCCGGCTTCAAGCCAGTCGTGTACGGACTCGCCGCTTTCGTTCCTATTCGCGTGCTTGAGCAGATCAAGATCGACGTGTGTTATGAGAACCTGCCGGTCACATTGATTGGTGACGGCGCCGGGGTGGTGTATGCGCAACTGGGCACGAGCCACCAAAGTACCGAAGACATCGCTGCGCTGCGTGGCGTGCCGCAAATCTCCATCTACTCTCCTGGCGACCGCTTCGAACTGACGGCGTGTGCCGAGCATATCGTGCGGAATCCGGGACCGGCGTACATGCGTATGGGCAAGGCCGATCTGGGCGATGTGCATCAGGGTCCTATTGCAGGCTGGAGCAACGGCGATCTGATTCCCGTGACGAACACCGGTGCGCCGTATCTTTTCATCGGTACGGGTTCGGGCTTGAAGATGGCTCAGAAAGCCGCCGATGCTTTGGGCAATGCAGATGTTGTCTCAGCGCCCTGCCTTAAGCCGTTCCCTGAAAAGTCGTTGCGTGAACTGGCGAAAGGCCGCGAAGCGATCGTTACGTTCGAGGAGCATTCGATCTACGGCGGACTGGGTGGCGTGGTTGCCGAGACGCTGATGGGTCAGTACCTCGGCACCTTCGTGCGCGTGGGGATCCAGGATAAGTTCAGCTCGCTCTGCGGCAACTATTCTTTCCTGATGGAAAGTCATGGCTTGTCGTCCGCGGCCGTGGAACGCCAGATCCGGGAGGCATTGAATGCCAGTGCCCAACTCCAGGACTGAAGAGGCGGTCAATGGCCAGCCCATCGCGGACGATCCTATTGCGCTTGCCGGGGCTCCCGAGCCGCGCGTCAACACGTGGTATCAGTTGTTGCGCTTCCTGGTGGTCGGCGGGATCAACACCGCATTCGGCTATGCGCTGTTCGCCATTTTTACGTGGTTTGGAATGGGATATCCGCTTGCCATTGCGCTGGCGACCATCGGTGGCGTGCTGTTCAACTTTCAGAGCGTCGGGCGCCTCGTGTTTGGTGGAGCACCGCGTTCGCGGTTCTGGCGGTTCGTTGGCGTGTATTGCCTGATCTACCTAATTAACCTTGGCGGTGTGAAGCTGTTATTGAGCTTTGGCCTAAATGTATACGTGGCGAACGGCATCATGCTGCTTCCCCTTGCCGGCCTCGCTTTTATCCTTAATCGTCGGTTTGTTTTCAATCTGCCATGAAGCATATAACGGTCGTAACCCCCTGTTTCAATGAAGAAGAAAACGTCGAGGCGGTGTACACCGAGACGAAGCGGATTTTCGCGACCCTTCCGGAAGTCACGTACGACCACTTGTTCATCGACAACGCCTCTTACGATAAAACCGTCAGCATTCTTCGCGGTATTGCCGCGACCGATCCCAACGTCAGTGTGATCGTGAACGCCCGCAACTTTGGACATATCAAGTCGCCGGTGTATGGGTTGCTGCAGGCTAAAGGTGACGCCGTGATCCTGCTGGTGGCCGATCTTCAGGATCCGCCCGAGTTGATGCGCGACTTCGTCCACAACTGGCTGGCGGGTGCACCGATTGTGGTGGGCGTGAAGCCTGAGGCTAAGGAGTCGGCGCTGTTTTTTGCTCTTCGCCGCGCGTACTACAGAATGGTGACGCGCATAGCCAACGTAAGGCTGATTCAAAACTTCACGGGTTTCGGATTGTACGACCGTAAGGTGATCGAGATCATCCGGCAGATTGACGATCCGTATCCCTATTTTCGCGGCTTGATTTGCGAAATTGGATTTGATGCAATCCAGATCCCTTACGTACAGCCAAGACGCAAGCGTGGAATATCGAAGAATAATTTCTACACGCTATACGACATTGCGATGCTAGGTATCACGTCGCATTCGAAGGTGCCGTTGCGGTTGGCAACGATCGCGGGGTTTTTCCTCTCGGGAATCAGCCTGTGCGTGTCGCTGGTCTATTTAGTTCTAAAGCTGACGTTCTGGAACAGCTTCGTCATAGGCAGCGCGCCGCTGTTGATCGGGCTTTTCTTCTTTTCTTCCGTCCAGTTGTTTTTTATTGGGCTGCTTGGGGAATATGTTGGCGCGATCCTTACTTATGCTCAGAAGCGGCCGCTGGTGGTGGAAAGGGAGAGGATCGGAGGGGCTGTAGCTACGCCGGTGTCTCATTCTGCCGTGACTGAACCGGGGACAACTTCTCCTATCGGGCTTGGGGAGTGAGCACGAAGGTGTGGTGGAGATCCAGCCATATTCAACCTGCATTTACGCGTCAAGGGCTTTGGCAAAATAGATCAACCCGCGCAGGTGGTAGTCGGCGCAGAAGTTCGATCGTTCCGGCCTACCGGTGAACGAGCGAGTACACGCTGCCATTCACTAGCCTTGACGGAGCCAACGCGATAACGATCAACCAGCCCGACCCACCTCATCCAGCGAACTCGGTATCAACGTCGACAGTCGCGATCTCGCACTTGGCATGCAACAACTTCGATTAAAAGCACGCCTTGATTGAAAAGGGTTACGACGTCAAGGCGAAGTGCGTCGCAGTGTACCGGCGACAGGCTACGTGAACTCACCTCAAGCACGCTCCTGGCAATGCCTGCCGTACCAGCGCTCGCAATTCTTGGAAGATGCGCCGCGAGCTTGTCTTGATAGCTTTCGGGGCAATAATGCGACTGTCTGCTAACACGCAAGGGATCTGTTTGTGTCGATCAACATGCGCCAGCGTCCGTGCATCACCATCAGGCACCTCAAACCAGCTTCTCGAGGAATAATGCTTGCACTGACATCTCCCGCAATTGCGAACATTCGTTCGTTGGTTTTTATTCGGCACGTTCGGCGAGGCTGACTTTGGTCACCGGCAACCCGGCCGCAGCTCCTGGTGCGACCGCTCGCTGAAATTCGATTTTATTAAGACCATTTTTCAGCGCGCTCGATGGCACGTCTGCTTCAATAAAGAAGTCTCGTTGGACAGACCATTTCAGTGGCATGCCGTTGATGGAAAGCTCCATGTTTTTTGCGACGTACGGGTCGACGCCCAAGGTCTGAATACTCAACTGATAATTCTTCCGCGTAGGTTTCAGGTCAAATTGAAGTGTCGGATTCGGAGCAATTGCCATGAAGTAATTTTTGTGGTCGGCCATGCGATGCATGCCATTAGACCATCGCTCTCCGCGACAGAAACGCGAATACCCCCAATCAGAATCAGCAAGACATGTGTAACGAGTCTGATCTGCCGTATCGGGCTTAAAAATCGATTGCGCTGTGGCAAACGACGCTCGGTCGTTCCAACCCCGATGCGTTGACCGATAATCCTGGTCGAAGTTGTCGCCCATTTCCATTAGCTGCACGTTTTTTGCAGCGTACCTGGATACACCGTCGATGGAATCGACGGTCCACACGTCACCTTCCAGTTTGCACGACGCGGGACTCATTAAAGGAGACGGGGGAGAATCCGTGCACAGCGCGGACGGCCCGGTGGTCAGGCCCAGGCGATCTGCGGCGCCCGCACGGATTTTCGAGATATACATGCCATTAAAATAGCCTCCAATTCCTGTAGTGTCTTTCACCAAGTGAACATTCTTCGCAGGATCCAGCATGTCAGCCATCATTGACATGTAAGGTCGTGTTACGGAAACATAAAGGCGCGTGTAGGTATCGAACTGGTACAGCTGCGCAACAAGTCCGAGGAAGACAAAGACAGCCGCGATCAGCGCCCCAGCTACATCCTTCTTCCGGCACGCGAACGCGATCATCGCAATAACCGCGACGCTGGCACCCGGGGCTGCTGCCATAAACGTTCGCTGAGTCACATTCATGTGACCTTCGCTGACCATGAATGGAGAATATCCAGCGATCACTGCGAGAAGCCCGACCACTACGTACCGTGCGAATCGAGAGACGGTTGCGTCGTTCCGAGTCCGACCTGATACGCCCACCAGCACGATCACAACACCGAAGGCCACAATAACCAAGTAGCCATACCTGGCCGTCTGATGAACCAGTATGTCCAGACTTGACGTCCACGCTTCGTAGAAAGATCTGTACGCTGCGCTCTTCCAGAGATAGCGCCGATTTTCGATGATTGATCGCAGCATGCCGTGCTGCGACACGCTCATTTGATACCCGCTTTTAAGCACGACAAGCGAGTACGCAAGATAGGCGGCGTTAAGCAGTGGCGCCATCGCCCACAGTCCGATGATCGATTTCCGGCGCCGACTCGCGAGCAGTGTCTTTTTTAAGCCGTAACGGCCGAATAAGAACAAGAGCGGCAACGCATAAAGCGTGATCGCGGGTTCATATATCAACACCGCAATAATCGATGCCACACCGCTCAGAATAATGCTGATCGTTCTTCGAGCCTTACTTGAGGCGACTATGCCGCGTATCGCCAAGGCAACGCCCAATGTCATCAAGCCGATCGACACCGAGATATTGAGCGTCCGGAATGTCATCTGCTGAGTATCGGCCGGAAATACGAGAAACAGCAAACCCAATGCTATTGCGTATGTTCTGCTGCGGAACATGAAGAAGCCAATCGAGGCGCCTGCAACAATGCGCAGGAAGCACGCGATCATCAAGACAAAGTGAAAACCCAGGAAAGAATGCGCGTCAATGGCTCGCGCTATGGCAAAGGGTGTCACCTGAAGCGGACGCGCAGCAAATTGCGCAGACATGGGATTGCCCGGAAACGAGTTCCAAAAATGCGGAACTGCGTTCATCATCCACAAAAAGTCCCACTCTTCGATCATTCCGCCGAGCGTGAAGCCGAACTGATACCAGAGCGCGATCACGCATAAGACCGCCGGAATACACGCCCAACCCAAGAAACGCTTCGTCAGTCCCTTGGTCATTGCGCTAAACCGCCAATCTGCGTTCCCCGAGCGAACGGCGCGCCCGCGATAGTCGCGGTGATGAGGTGTGTGGTTGTTATCTTCCTGTGCGGCTGCGTACTTGGCTTCATGTAAGACCTTATCCTAATCTTTTGTTCGTCACCCGAGCACCTACCAGCGCATATCTGGCTCCATCTCGCGCAGTGCGATTGGCGCGGTGCTTCAATGCAATCCAATTCACTTTGACGTGATGCCTATTGAACGGCTCGTCAGCGAATATCAACTGCGCAAAGTCGGCGTACTGCTGTACCGTTGGACGGCTTCGCTCTACCGGATCGTCGGCAGTGTAGCGCAAAGCCACGTGGTGGCAAGATTCTCAAAGAGCATATCCGGGATCTGAGTAGTGATGGCTCCGAACCTCAGACTGTCGATGGCCTCGAGTGGCCTGAAACACCTTTTCCAGACAACGCAGCAGTTCTATGCGCGATCTCGACAAGCGACAGCGACCGAATCGACTATATCCGGGCGAGCTGCTCGATCCGCGCCCGTAAGACTCAATTCAGTGAAATAATTGTCGGGAAAACGCCCTTACTCTAGCTAACTCGACGCGCTGGGCCCTCTCAGAAGGACAGCATTCCCCGGCGAACTTCGCCGTGACACATCACGATTTGTGTTTTCTCCGCAAGGCCAAATCACTTGATGGAACTGCCTGCCGCCAGTTCGCTCATTGGGAACCGCGAGCTCAGGCCTTTGGTATTCCGCCATGCGCTCCGATTGTAAAATGCCAAGCCCCAAGTGCTTGATCGCACAATAATTTCGCGATGACTATGAAAATAAAAGCTTATCGATCGGCACAAGCACTATTCGCGCTATCCATTTTCGCGTTTTTAATGCTTTGGTTTGGCCGTTTTTTTCACACTGGCAGCTTCGACCTCGTCCAGCACTACCTGTTGGTTGACGAGATCATGAAACATCGTGAAGTCATGTCCGGGGCGCCACAGCGGATCGGCGCCATGGCATTTTATCCGCCCGCAGCGCATTGGGCGGCGGCGATCATTGGCTGGATTGGTGGATCGGGGCTTGTTGGGATGATTCTTGTCACAGTGGCCTCAGTGTATTCTTGCTACCTGATGATTGCATACCTGGTTGGTGCCAGCCAACCTGCTAACACGCTGCTCTTTACGCTGGCCTTCCTTCTTCTAAGATTCACCCGCTCACAAATTGGATGGGAGGTGGTCGCCAACTTCTTCTATCCACAACTCGTAGCAGACGTTGCGTATTTCGCCGTGCTTTTATGGGCCGCGAAAAATCGAAACGTAGCGATACAAGCGCCTACGTTTCTTGTGATCGGCGTATTGACCATGTGGATACAGCCGCTGGTCGCCATACACATTTTGGCAGCAGGATGCGTTTTGATTGCGTATCAGTTCGTCGAGTTCTGGCGCAGCAAGCCAGTTCAACTGATCAGAAACGCCGTTTTTTTGTTGGTGTTCGTTGCTTCATCTTCCGCGATTATCTTGTTCCATCCAGAATTCAAGGTCATGCGAGAGATCGCGGGTAACAACGGAGACCTGAGTTTCGGCTACAGCGCGGTGTTGCTGGTGTCGAGCCTGTGCGCCGCAAGCGGAATTATCAATCTGCTTAGACGGCTAGCGGGACGCGGAGAGTATGTGGACACCGTTTTGGGTTGCGCAGTCGTCGCCGCGACCCTGCTGGTTGCTCTTCAGTTCATGCTGTTGGAACTGCGTCATGATGGATCGGCCTATGCCGTCAAAAAACACATGTTCATTGTTTGCACTCTCGGCGTGATGAACACTGTTCGAGTAATCTCCGCCGGGCTTCCGGCAACCAGGCGCAAATTTTCAGCCGGTTGGGTTGCGCCCGTCGTTGCCGGCTTTGCCTCCTTTTTTGTGCTCAAAGTGTTCACCACGCCGGTCGCGCCCGTCGTCGAAGCTCTGACCTACGCGAATCATGCTGCAAGCGCCGACCTTCCGGACAGCGCCTTGGGCAACACTGTTTCAGATGATGATTCGTTGCCTTTAATGGGGAACGTCATGATCTCTCTAACCGCTTTTCAACATAGTTTCAATGCGACAGCTATCTCATGGCAACGTGGCACTGATATCAAACAGGGAGCAACGTACGCGATGGTTAGACGCAGCACATACATAGACGAGCATTGCAGTGACCGGTTTGAGGAGAATGAGGTTTACGTGATCGTGAAAGTCACCTGCCTGAGTCGGTGAGGCGGTCTTTGGGTATGCGACCGCGACGCGGGCTGCGCCTACGGTGCGCACCCGACTCTCGCGCGCAAAGGTCGCCATCCCACCGCACGTTAAATGGCACGTCCGCAAATAGCCATGAGCGACGCCTTACTTTCCGCGCAAAAACCGCAGCTCGGACTATCCGCGCGAGGTCCGCCCGCTAAACGCCAAGCTCGTCGATGCTCATATTTGTGAGATAGTAGTCAGGGTAGATCCGATGGATAGTACGCAAGCCCAAGTGTTCGACTTCCGCGAAGACGTGGTCGTGATGCTGCTCGAATATTTCAACCTGCATCACAACCTTATTCTTCGCGACGGTCCGCGCCATGCCGCGCAACACCGGAGCTTCATGGCCTTCGACATCGAGTTTCATCAGGAAATGGCCACCCTCGAAGTCAACAACGTCATCAATCGGCACTGCATCGACAGCGTAGCCCTCATAGGCTTCGTCCCACCCAATGACACTTGCGCCCGCCCGATTGCCTTCCGGATGCGTGGTGCTGTCTCGAAATTTTAGAACCGCCTGTTTTTCAGAAACCGCTTTGTTGATAGCGCGAATCTTCCCACCGGCTTTGTTAAGAAAAATATTCGATTGCAGCTGAGCGAAATTGTGTCGATCAGCTTCGAACGCATATTGCGCTTCGAAGACCCCAGACTTCATTGCAAGAAGCGAATACAGGCCCCAGTAAGAGCCGATATCGAGAAACATCGGATGGTCGAATTGCTTGAAACGTTCTGTAAGTTCCGCAACGTAAGCCAATTGTTCCGGCTCCCATGTGCCGCTTTCAATTACGGTCTTGTCGACAAGGGAAGAGTCGTCCAGCAAAAATGTGAGTCCAAAGCGCTCGTAGATATCCACGTTTCGAGGGTGAACATGTGTCGGCTCTGGAATGGACGCGGATTGCAAGCGTTCAATTGCAGCCCTGATATCTCCAAGTGCTGCAAAAGTATCGACCCTAAGATCTGCTAACGCAACAACTGCGTGCGCGCGAGCAATTTCATTTTTTATTTCCAGCAATGCGTTCTCAGTACCTTTTACTGCCGCTGGCAAGGCTGTCGTCACATGATTGATATTCAAGAGTGCGGAGTAGGCTTTCGTCAGCTGACGGAACGGTGAAACTTGGGAAATGGACATTGATATCTCGTAAGATCAATATTCGTTTTTCGATGTAGCCGTGAAATTCGAATGCCCGCTTTTGTCTTTGCGAGCAGATTTCGAATTCAGGCCGCTGCGAACGTAACCACTTTTTCCGTGCTGCGATACAATCTTTAGGGCTGAATCAAAGGCTAAAGCGCAGGTACTAAGAGTCCCGTGATTACGTCTTATAAACGCAATCCAGCTAAGGACGGAATTAATAATTTCCACCAATTAGCCTACTTATGACGTTTGCATGATGCATTGCCCCGCACGCGAGCTTACCGCAACTTTGGCTCAAATCGACGACCAAATGTTATTGCGGCGCGTCAATATCCTTTCGGACAATAAGCGCATTCATGCCTGTGAAATAAACGGACCCTACATTTCTCATATTGAGGTAATCAATGAACCGCTGTAAGCGAGTAGCGGCTCTGCTGTATCGGCGTTAATATAAATGAAAGCGACTAGCCGCATCAAGAATGTGCGACTGCTGCATCAAGCTTACTTAACCTGCGGTGGTCAGAAATTCCCGACCGGGATAGCCGCTCGGCGTCAAGGTGGTTCCGTTTTGTAATTGACGCTTACAGGTGAACTTGCACCAACTCGTCGACACGGTGAGGGCCACTGCCCAACGAAGAAGCCGTCACCGAACTACCATGGCTGGCACTTCGCAAACACAGCGGATTGGAAATTGAACGGCTCGAAACCGGCAAGACGCAATGACCGATCTGCAATCCTCTATGAGGATCGCTTCACAAAAAGCAACTTCTCTGCTTCGATCGGTCACGTACCGCACAGCAGGCCTTTAAGCCGCTCAGAAGTACTTATATTCAAACAGTCTTGCTGCGTCAGAGTTTAGCTGCGGAAGGCAGCGCCTTTGTCCATCGCTCGTGCCATTCAGCCTCAAACATTACCCGTTCGAGTTGTTCAGTACTCTCCTGCCAGGTCATCCACGGCATCCCGGTGGAAACAGGCTCACGACCTTCCTTTTGCAACAACAGCCAAGCCTTGACCGGGTTGGCCAGGTCGCTTGCATCATCACCCCTGAAATAAAACGCGTGATCGCCGGCCACCTCGCGGAACACTGGGATGTCACGCGCGATTATCGGCAACCCTTTTTGCGCCGCCTCGATCAACGGCAAGCCGAATCCTTCGCCCAGTGACGCAGCCAGAAGGCAGGACGAGGCTCCATAGATTTTTTCAAGATACTCGTCGCTTATGCCTTGGAGCCAGAAAAAACGCTCATTCTGGTCGACGTGGGCCTCAAGGCGCTTGACCAAATCGTCCACACCCCAACCCGCTTTACCCACAATGACCAGGTTCACGTCGACGTTTGCTGCCCACAACTGCTCAAATGCCGCAAACGCCTGCAGATGACCCTTTCGAGGTTCGACCGTGCCAACCATGACAAACGTCGGCCTTGAACGCAACGCGGATAACACCGCGGCCGAATCGTCAGGCAGCCCGTTTGAAGGCTGACTGTTTTCGATGTCCGCGCCCAAGTGAAAATAACCTATCTTGAGATCGCGCAGGCGGTCTGAACCGTTGCGGTCGAGCCAAGCGCGCAGGTCGTCGGCTACCGCTCGGGAGATGCAGATAATTCCATCCGAAACGGAAGACAGCGTGGTGAGCCACGGGGGGAAAACTGCGGCGATAAATCCCGGAAACCATTCGGGCTGAAGCACTGGCAGAAGGTCGTACACAATGAAATATACCTTCACGCCTCGGCGGCGCTGTGCAGCGAACCAGCCCTCTGCGGCAGGGACACAATCAGCAACCAGATCAAGGCCGAGAAATACGTCGCCCGCGGAACTCTCGACCCAGTCGTCTTCATCGCTCACCCCGCGAGGACCCAGGTTGAACTCGTGCATGAACTTATTCGCATACCGGTAGATCATCACGCTGCGATCAAGCCGCACCAGTCGAACTTCAAAGCCCGGCGGCGGTAACTCGAGCAGTTTGCGGGCGATAGCGCGGGTAACGCGCTGAATGCCGGACTTCGCGTCTATCTCGCAAAGCACCGACACATCAACCAGCAACTGACGCATGCGTCCGGTCCGCTGATTAGTAGCGATTGCGTCTGCGCTTGCAATGAAATCAGCGTCCGTGACGGGCAGGTTTAATGCTGCCAATGCAGTGATCAAATCTCGATAGCACGGCTCACTCGAAGACCGTCCCTTGCCGTGAGGTTTCGCAGTCGCACCCGGCGTCGCCGACTGCGGCAAGGCGTTATTGTTTCCGTTCGAACAGTCGGGATTATCGCGTTTGGTGAACGCCTTTTCAAATGCCTGCAATGCTCGTCGACCGGTCGCATCCCACGAAAATTTCGGCACCTGTACGGCGGCGTTCGCCAACAACAATTCCCGATACTGGCTGTCGCTCAAGCCCAGCTGCATCATGTCGGCCATCTGTTGCAGATCGAGCGGATTGAACATGGCGTCGTCCCGGCCAATCACTTCCGGAATGCTGGTGGCGGCAGAGCCTATTACGGCAGCGCCGCACGCCATCGCTTCGAGTGCCGGCAAGCCGAAACCTTCATGAAGCGAGGGAAATACAAACAGCTCGCACGACTGATACAGAGCAATGAGGTCGGCGTCACTCACATACCCCGACAGGACCAAATCATCCTGCGCAAGTCCGTTTTCCGCAGCGAGATCAAACAACTTTGTGCGGTTCAATTCCGTCGCCTGACACACCATGAAAAGCTGATGCTGCCTGCGTAGTTCAACCGGCAACTTCCCATAGGCGACGATCAGCCCCTCAAGATTCTTCCGGGGCTCCACAATCCCCGTCGTCATGACAAATGGGCGGGTGATGCCGTATCGTCCGTGAAGCGCGCGCCGCTCGACATCAGTCAGTGAATGAACAACAAAGGATTCTGACACCGCGGAGGAAATATTGGCGATTCGCTCCGGCGGTATGCTGAGTTCTCGAACAGCCTCTTCACCGCAGTATCCCGAGATCGCAAGCAGCACATCCGCGCGCTTCAACGCCTCAATTTTGCTGTAGTAGTGCTTTTTGAAGCCGACATCCGTCAGATACTTCTCGGGATTCAAGAAGGGAATCAAATCGTAAAGGGTAACTGCAACCAGTGTGTCCTGATCGAGTGCCTTGACGGATGATATCGACTCGTCAACATATCCTTCAAACAGACTGCTGATATGCACGAGGTCCGGTTCCAGCTCCGCAATCGCATGTTCACGGATGAGGACTGCGGCCACATTGCGCCAGTCACTGTCGCCCTGATACAGCGAAAAGCGCGGCAAGGAAAAAACCACGATTCGCTCATCGGGCAAAAGCCCTTCGAACGTAGCGCGGATACCTTCTATCGAGCCAGGAAAAAGATCGTTGAGCACGATCCAGATCTCATGGCTTCCCGCGTTTCTCACTATCGCCTTGGCAAGCGCGAGGCTATACCGGCCAATACCGCGCAAGCGGCTGACCGATTGGCATCCCTGAAGATCTAAGACAATACGCATTGCAGTACCGGAATTTTATTTTATGTTGGCGCTTTTGGCTTCTACCAAATCCGCATAAATCGCGCGTCCGCGCGCTGTGAGCCCTTCTGTTGAGTCAACTGGCGCGAGGGGTGCCCCGGCTACGACATTCTGAGCCGTCGCGAAACCCACGTATCGGGCGACAAAAGCACGCGCACGCGGAAACTTCGCAAGCACATTAGCCACGCGTTGCTTGAGAACAGGCCGACATTGCACATATGCCACAGCATGGAGCATGACAAGCTTGACAGTCCCATTGACAGCGCGCGGAGATCCGCGGAACTTGCGTGCGACAGTCCCAACGACCCTGACCGGTGACGACAGGCGCCAGCTACTGCTGCTCAGAAGCGCGATCACATGCTGCTGGCTTCGATTTGCCAGATCTTCGGCGGCGATTGCGCGCGCATGAGTAGCGTGAAGTTGCGCCTCGAGTTCCTGGGCGCGGAGCAGCTGCTTCGAGTCGTTTGCGGCTTCCTCGGCGGCGGCTGCTCGAGCACGCGCGTCGAGCAATCGGCCCTGGAGTTCGCTCAACCGGCCCTGTGCTTCGCCCAACTGCGATTGCATTTGCTCTAGGCGCAAATGAGCTTCTTCCATCCGTCCCGAACTCTCGCGCGCCGTCGCTTCGATCTGAAGCGCCAGTTCTTTTGCGTGAGCAGCCTGAGTGTCTGCCAGTTCGACCTTTCCGCGCAAAGCCGCTCGTTCCGCCTCCGCCTCAATCACCCGCTCTAACAATGCATTCACGTCTTCAGTCTCCTTCGCCGAAACAGGCAACGGCGAGTCGCTCACAAGTGAGTCGGCAACCTCGACCAGCTCATTGTCGGCCTTCTTGAACGCGATGATCGCGTAATCCGGCGCCTGCATGAAATTCTGATCAAGCGATGACACCACCTTGTTGATGACACTTGCGCCCGACAATTCCGTGGGCATCAACTCGAGATTATTCTGCAGAAAACCGCGATTGACGGGCACGATAACAACGCGCTCAAAACCCGAAAACTCCGCCGCAAAACTCAGCAGTATCGAAGGGATGGGTCGCTCATGAGTCGGGTCGAGATAAAAGTTGCACGCTCCAACCACCAGATTTGCCGGATTCGGAGTCTCCAGCAGGATCGCACCACCGTCGTCCACGACTCGATATGCTTCCCGCAGAAACAACAGCAGATTCTCAAAGCCAAGATGCTCGACCACATGGAACGCGCTGATCAATCCGTAGGACTGGTCGGGTTGCTGAGCGAGGTACTGCATTGCATCGGCGCTGAATACGGCAAGGCCGGCCCGCTTTCCTTCCGCGACAAAGTCTTCATTGAGATCAAGACCTTCCGCCGGAACGCCACGCTCGCCCAACAATTCAAGCCATTCGGCGCGGCCGCATCCTACGTCCAGCACCTTCTTTTGCACGCGGTTGGCCAGCGCTTCGACGAGCGGCAAATACACGCCCTGCCGAGACTTGATCAACTCACGACTACCTCGAAAACGATCCTCGAGGGCCCGATAAAAATCATCCGATACCATATGCAGCGCTGCGCCTCGTTATACGTTAGTGATTTTCGACGCTCAGTTCAGGCTCGATCCACGCGCATCCCACGAACTTCTTCTTTGACATGTTCAGTACCTGGAACACCACGGCAAAATCGCGCCATTCGTAGTTCTTGACCACGTGCGAGTCGCCAGCATGCAGCGCCAGCGCAATTGAATAGCTGCCTTCACCAAGGTTCGCCGGGAACGTAAAGCGGTAGGAAATCCGATCGCCCGACTTGAGCGCCTTGCTTGAACGTTCCAGGTGATAGGTGTTGGTGCCGAAGATAGGCTGTCCGACGCGGTCCTTGATCATGTAACCCAGAACCAGTTCGGCAATGTCCGACTTCACCGCGACGTCGACCTCAAGTGTCACCTCGCTGCCTACATCGACGAGTTCGTTCGATCTGCCACCCGCATCAAGCAGCCGAATACTGTCGATAACCGCCTCGCCCGAGCCCGACTTTGTCTGCGTGGTGCCGTCTTCGCTCTTTGTCTGAACGACGTTTGCTGCTTCCTTGTCGGCAAGCAGCGCGTTGTAGTAATCGAAAATGGCTTCCGGCGAACCTTCCAGCTCGAGCCGTCCCGCATTCAGCAAGATAGCCCGGTCACAGATCGCCTGAATCGCCGTCTTGTCATGCGACACGATCAGCAGCGTGGTTCCTTGCTCGCGGAAAGTGCGGATCCGGTCGAAACTCTTGTGCTGGAAGTAGGCGTCGCCGACTGAAAGCGCTTCGTCGATGATCAGGATATCCGGCCGATGAAAAGTCGCAACGCTGAAGGCAAGGCGCATCTGCATGCCGCTTGAGTAGACACGCACGGGCTGATCGATGGCATCGCCAATTTCGGCGAACTCTTCGATCCTGCTCATGTTCTGCGCAATTTCATCGACGGAATAACCGAGCAGTTGCCCCGCCATGAAAGCGTTCTGGCGACCGGTGAAATCCGGATGAAAACCCATGCCCAGCTCAAGCATGGCAGCGACACGTCCGGTGATCGTGATGCGGCCGGTTGTTGGCTGCGTCGTGCCGGTGATCATCTTGAGCAGCGTACTTTTACCCGCGCCATTGATCCCGACGATACCCAGCGACTCGCCCTGCTTGATTACAAAATCAATGTCCTTCAGCACCCACTTCAGGTCGTGGCGGACAATCGGCACCGGCGACAGCCACTCCAGCAGTCGTCCGAAGCGCGAGGGATATTGCTTGTATGCCTTACCAACGTTTTGTACCGAGATACTGCCCATGTTCCGATCCACTTTTACGGTTTGAACCGTGAGGGTACACGACCGACAGCCATAGACTATTGTGGCCGCTACCAGACGCGCAACGGACTCACGAAACCGAAACCCAACGCGCTTGCAAGAAACCGCCACGCGTGGCCGTTTGTATTGCGTTTCGTTGCATTACGCGAATGTCTGCGCATTAAACAGCCAACAGCGCGCAAGGCTTTGCAGCCTTGCGCGCTTTCCGAAAACCGCTCAACGCCGGTAACGCACCGGCCTGCGGTTTCGCTCAGAACGAAAACCCGGTCTTGTTGCGACGCAGATCTTCCTCGACCATCATCTTGCAGAGCTGTTCGAGCGTCGTCTTGGGTTCCCAGCCGAGCACCGACTTGGCTTTCGCCGGATCGCCAATCAACAGTTCGACTTCGGCCGGCCGGTGGAACTTGGGGTTCACCTTGACCAGCACCTTGCCGTTCGAAGCATCCACACCCTCTTCTTTCTCGCCTTCGCCACGCCACGCCACTTCTACACCGGTGGCCTTGAACGCCATCGATACAAAATCGCGCACCGTTTCAGTACGATTGGTCGCGAGCACGAACGTGTCCGGCTGGTCGGCCTGAAGCATACGGAACATGCCTTCGACATATTCCTTGGCAAAGCCCCAGTCGCGCTTCGCGTCCATGTTGCCGAGTTCGAGGACGTCGAGCTTGCCAAGCGAAATCTTCGCGACCGAATCTGTAATCTTGCGGGTGACGAACTCCCGGCCACGCAACGGTGACTCGTGGTTGAACAGGATCCCGCTCGAACCGAAGATATCGTAGGACTCGCGATAGTTGATCGTGATCCAGTGCGCGTAGAGCTTCGCAACACCGTAGGGACTACGCGGATAGAAAGGTGTGTCTTCCTTCTGGGGGATCGCCTGGACCTTGCCGAACATTTCCGAAGTCGACGCCTGGTAGAAACGGATGGACCGATCCACGATCCGGATGGCTTCAAGAACGTTCAACGCGCCAACGCCGGTGATTTCAGCCGTCGTTGCCGGCTGGTTGAACGACACGCCCACGAAGCTTTGCGCCGCAAGGTTGTACACCTCGCGCGGCTGCGCCGCCTCCAGCAAACGGATCGTCGCGCCCAAATCAGTCAAATCATGCTCGATCAGATTCAGCTTCGGGTGATTAAGGATACCCAGCTCATCCATGCGCCAAAAGTTGACGGAGCTCGTACGCCGATAGGTACCATGAACTTCATAGCCACGGTCCAGCAGCAACTGCGTGAGATATGCCCCGTCCTGCCCCGTGATTCCAGTAACTACTGCGCTCGTCAATTCCATCTCCTTTGGGAAGACCTGTCTTTTGCAAAAGTAGCGCAAAACACAGAATAAAATCTACAAAATGGCCGCAATTATATCTGACGGACAAAACCCGCCATCCGCCAAAACACTGTCTCCAAACCTATTGCTGTAGCCCGAAGTTCAAGCTGAGGCGTCCCGGCCGGGCTCGACGCCCAAATTTGCCCAACCGGCAACATCAAAGCTCGTCGACCATGTCGGCCGCATGGCGGCGAAACAAATAAAGGCCCAGTACACATAACAGCAAGCCCAGGATCAGCACCGGCCAAACCAGCGTCCAGTCGGGCCATTGACCATTCACGAGAATCGCCTGATAGCCCAAGATCAGGTCAGCCATGGGATTGAACTTAATGTAAGGCTTGATGCTTTCCGGCAATACATGCCACGGATAAACGATGGGCGTGAACCAGAACCAGAATTGCAGGAGTATCGACATGAACTGGCCGACGTCGCGGAAAAAGACGTTTAAAACGCCTACCGTGATTCCGAGCCCGACACTAAAAACGATCTGTACCAGCAGTAATGGGACCAGACCGAGGAAAGTTACCCCGGGAAAGTTGCCACTCACTACCAGGAAGATTGTAAACAGAGAAAATATGATCAAAAAATTCATCAATGCCGACAGCGCGACGATGACCGGCAGCGCAATCCGTGGGAAGCTGAGCTTTTTCAGGACATTCGCGTTCTCGATGAATACGCTCTGCGCTCGAGACACGATTTCCGCAAAGAGGCCCCATGTCAACACCCCTGCACACAGGTAGATGCTGAAGCCGAACGTACTGTTCACACCCGGCATTCTTGACTTCATGACTTCCGCGAAGATCACGGTATAGACCAGGATCATGGCCAAGGGTTGCAAAACCAGCCACAGCGCACCGAGCATGCTGGTGCGGTAGCGCATCTGGAATTCGCGTTTGACGCTGCTAAAAATAAACCCGCGGTACCGGATCAGGGCACCCAACAATGCGCTCAAATCATGTCCTCAGCGTTAGATATATGACAGCCCGCGTTGCGGGCCTGTCATTGTGGGGAATTCCGTAAATTGCCCCAAACCCGCCATTGTCAGCGATGTTTCCGGCAAAAGGCAATCGCTGCCTCGGTTCCGTGACAAATAGCGCGAAATCGGCCGTCCGCCGCCGGTTAGCACCCCCGTCACTTGACTTCGAGGCCAACAGCATTAGACGGCGCATGATTATAAATGCGAGCAACCACTGACAAAAGCGCCCTGACAACCTGATACAAAGCCGAAAAGTAATAATTCCTGATTAATCCCTTTGGCAGTAACTTATGCAACTTTCCTGGTTGCCAGTTTGCGCGCCCGTCAGTCAGCGACGGCCTCGGCTATCATGCAAGGTCGAGCTCACAAGCAATTGACGAAATCCACGCAAACTTTAGCAGCGACGCAATCGTCCCGAGTTACCGTTGTTGGCCGAAAAAACCTCCGCTGCTAAGGTTCGTCCATCCGCACCATCCACGCCTGGCAACAGATTCATTCCTCTCATCTTTCCCCCATGGCATCTTTACTCCCGCAACGCCCCGTCCCACTCGCATTCGGCGACATCCAGGGTTGCCGCGAAGCATTTCAGCGTCTGCTGGCAAAAGCCGCCCCGAGCGATGCCACCCCGCTGTGGTTCGCCGGCGACATCATCAATCGCGGCCCGCAGTCCCTTGCCACGCTGCGCGACCTGATCGCGCTCGGAGACCGCGCCGTCGCGGTCCTCGGCAACCATGACCTGCATTTGCTGTCCGTATCGGCGGGGATTCGCAAATCCAAAAAGGGCGACACTATCGATGAAATCCTCGCCGCGCCCGACGCCGCCGATCTCATCGACTGGGTGCGGCACCGGCCGATTGCGCACTTCGATCACGGCATGCTGATGGTTCACGCCGGCGTCTTGCCGCAGTGGGACGTAGCAACAACGCTCGAACTCGCCGACGAATTTCAGCGCGCGCTGCGGGCGCCCAACTGGAAGGAGACGCTTGCAAGCCTCTACGGTAACGAACCGAATCGATGGAAATCCAAGCTCAAAGGCGCTGACCGGCTGCGCGTGATATGCAACGCGCTCACGCGCCTGCGCTTTTGCTCCGCTGACGGCGACATGGAGTTTTCCTCCAGCGGCGGCGTCGGGTCCGCGCCTGCCGGCTACATGCCGTGGTTCGATGTACCGTCACGCGCTACGTCGGACGTGACCGTGGTCTTCGGCCACTGGGCGGCGATTGGCTTGATTGTCCGCGATAACATCATTGGCCTGGATTCTGGTTGCGTCTGGGGCGAACGACTCACCGCCATGCGTCTCGCCAGCGATCCCGCCCAACGAACGGTGACGCAGGTGGAATGCTCGGATTGCCGCGCGGTTATCGATTAAAGCCCGGAGTCCCGCATGCACTGGCGCAGCGCTTCGTCCCACCCGGGCGCCTCGATGCCGAATGTCATCGCCAGCTTGTCGTTTGAAAGCTGTGAGTTCAGTGGCCGTACAGCCGGGGTGGGATACGCAGATGTCGGAATGCTTTTGATCACTGGCCTGGCCGGCTGACAGGAGTTGTGAAAGATCGCCTCCGCGAATCCCGCCCATGATGTCGACCCTCCCGCTGTGAGATGGTAGATGCCGGAGCTGCGGATCCAGTCGTCGCGATCGCCGCACAGTAGCTGCGATAACACTTTGGCTGTTGCGCTGGCGACGGTCCTCGACCACGTCGGCGCGCCTGTCTGATCGTTCACTACGCTGAGTTCGTCGCGCTCGGCGCCAAGCCGCAGCATCGTTTGGAGAAAGTTTGTTCCTCGGGCGCCGTAGATCCAGCTCGTGCGAAAGATCAGATGTGCGCAGCCCGACGCCGCAATGGCCCGCTCTCCCGCCAGTTTGCTCACGCCGTAGACGTTCAGAGGATTCGGCGGATCGTCCTCGACGTACGCGCCGGGCTTCGCACCATCGAACACGTAATCGGTGGAGTAGTGAACCAGCAACGCGCCAAGACGCTTGGCCTCCTGGGACAACACGTCCGGCGCATCCGCGTTCATTCGCATTGCGCTGGCAGCGTCCGTTTCGGCTGCATCGACAGCCGTATAAGCCGCGGCATTCACGATCAACGAAGGTCTCACGTCTTGCACGACGTGCCGTATCCGACTCGTATCCGATAAATCCAGACCGGCCCGATCCAGTGCCACGACGCGGCCAAGGTCCCGCAGACTGCGCGCAAGTTCAAAGCCGATCTGGCCGTTGACGCCGGTCAGCAGAATCGTCGGTTGCGGCAATGCCGAGTCGATCATTACGGCGCTCAAGGGTAATGGTCGGCATCGGCCAGGCTTGCGCCCCCGGCATCTTTTGCGGACAGCACCGGCTCGAAATCTATCGGCCACCGTATGCCGATATCGGGATCGTTCCAGGCAACGCTTCGCGCATGTTCCGGATGCCAGTAATCGGTCGTCTTGTAGAGCGATTGCGCAAACTCCGACAGCACGACAAAACCATGCGCAAATCCCGGCGGAATCCAGACCTGCCGGCGGTTGTCAGCGGACAACTTCACGCCCGTCCAGCGGCCAAAATGCGGCGAGCTTCTACGCATATCGACGGCGACATCGAACACTTCACCTTCCACCACCCGAACGAGTTTTCCCTGCGGATGTTCGATCTGGTAATGCAAGCCGCGCAACACGCCACGCGCCGAACGCGAATGATTGTCCTGCACGAATTCCACGCCGGCCTGAACATGCTCGCCGAAGTCGCGGACGTTGAAGCTCTCGAAGAAGAAGCCGCGCGTGTCCGTGAACACATCCGGTTCGATGACCACGACTCCCGGCAACGCAGCGGCGATTATGTTGAAGGCCATGCGACTTGATGAGTAAGAAGGTTGAGCAGATAACGCCCGTAGGCATTTCTTGCGAGCGGCGCGGCGAGCTTCGAGACCTGTTCGCCGTCGATCCAGCCGCTACGAAAGGCGATTTCTTCAGGACACGCGATCATCAGCCCCTGCCGCTTTTGCAGCGTCGCGATAAACGTCGCCGCCTCGATCAGCGAGTCGGGTGTGCCGGTATCGAGCCACGCAAAACCGCCGCCCATGATCTGGACCTCCAGCTTCTGCTTTTCAAGATACGCCGAATTGATATCGGTGATCTCAAGTTCTCCGCGCGCCGATGGCTTGATACTCCGGGCGATGCGGCACACGTCGTTGTCGTAGAAATAGAGGCCGGTTACTGCGTAGCTCGAACGGGGAATCCGCGGTTTCTCGTGTATCGATATTGCGTGGAAATCCGCGTTGAATTCCACCACGCCGTAACGCTCGGGATCCTGCACATGGTAGGCAAAAACCGTGGCGCCTTCAGGTCGTGCGTTCGCCTGCGCGAGCCGCTTGTCGAGATCCTGACCGTAGAAAATATTGTCGCCGAGAATCAGTGCGCATGGGTCCGCGCCAATAAAGCCCTCGCCGATAATAAACGCCTGCGCCAGCCCATCGGGCGCGGGCTGCACGGCGTACTGGATCTCCATGCCCCACTGGCTTCCGTCACCCAGCATGGCTTCGAAAAGCGGGGCATCGTGGGGCGTCGTGATGATCAGCACTTCGCGGATTCCAGCGGTCATCAGCGTGGACAGCGGATAGTAGATCATCGGTTTGTCGTACACGGGCAGCAATTGCTTCGAGACCACGTGCGTGATCGGATAAAGCCGCGTGCCCGTGCCGCCAGCGAGAATGATGCCTTTACGCGCCATCGTCAGTCCTTGTTGTACTGATATACGCCGTTCGATAAGCGCCGGAGATCACATCGCCGACCCACGTCTGATTGTTCAGGAACCATCGGACCGTCTTCTCGATACCCGTCTCGAACGTTTCTGCCGGCTTCCAGCCGAGTTCGCGCTCGAGCTTGCGGGCATCGATGGCATAACGCCGGTCATGTCCCGGCCGGTCCGCAACGAACGCTATCTGGTCACGATACGACCCTGCCGCTTTTGGTTTCAACTGGTCGAGCCAGCCGCACACCGAGTGCACAACCTCGAGGTTCGTCTTCTCGTTCCATCCGCCGACGTTATAGGTTTCGCCTGCTCGGCCGCGCGCCAGCAATTCGCGGATCGCGGCGCAGTGATCGCTCACATACAACCAGTCGCGGATGTTCAAGCCGTCGCCGTACAGCGGCAGCGGCTTGCCTGCCATGGCGCTCATGATCACGAGAGGAATCAGCTTCTCCGGAAACTGGTACGGGCCGTAATTGTTCGAGCAGTGGGTCGTGACCGTGGGCAGAGCGTAGGTATGGTGATACGAACGCACGAGATGGTCAGAAGCAGCTTTGGTTGCGGAATAAGGGCTGTTCGGCGCGTACGACGTGGTCTCGGAGAAAGGGGCATCGTCGGGGTTCAGAGAACCAAAGACTTCATCCGTCGATACATGCAGGAAGCGAAACGCCACTTGTTCGGCATCGGCCAATGATCGCCAGTAGGCGAGCGCCGCTTCGAGCAGCGTGAAAGTGCCGACTACGTTGGTCTGCACGAACTCGGCGGGTCGGTCGATCGATCTGTCCACGTGGCTTTCAGCCGCAAAATGTACGATCGCGCGAGGTTTGTGCTGAGCGAGCAGCGCGTCAATTGCCGCGCGATCGCAGATGTCGGCGCGTACAAAAACGTGATTCCGGTTGTGCTGCAGAGGATGCAGCGTGGACAGGTTGCCGGCATAGGTCAGCTTGTCGACGTTGAGCACAGCCTCGCTCGACGCGCTGAGCCACTCAAGCACGAAATTCGCGCCGATAAACCCAGCCCCACCCGTAACAAGGATCATGTCAATGCCCGGGCGTAAGCCCCTCGAGGTCTGCGGACTCGGCAGGCACTTCTTCTTGCGTCGCAGTCGTGGTCACCGCACTCAGTCCCGCCTGCATCCGTCTCAACGCGCCTTCAATTGCCGCCTGTGCCTCTTTCGCCAGCACCCGCCGGTCATCCCCCGCGGCGAGCGCATCGCAGACATAAAGATGCGCGGTCAGCGGCCTGGCATGCAGCATCGCATTCAATGTGAAACTAAGCGTCAGGTCATCGATATAAGCCGGCGCTTCCGACTGCCTTCTATTGTCATCCTCGTACATCAAGCAAATCGGCTGAACGGGACAGCCCGCCGACACCGCCGCCTGAAACAGATTCGAATGAAACGGCAGCAAGTCCTTGCCCGACGATGTCGTCCCTTCTGGAAACACGCACATCAATTCGCCGCGCTTCAACCGTTCGGACAGCTCATGCATGATGCGTTTTGCATCGCTGCGTTTTTCGCGCTGGAGAAAGATCGTGTCCAACTGCTGCGCAAGCCAGCCGACGATCGGCCATTGCCGCACCTCAGCCTTCGATACAAACGGCGTCGGCCGCCACGCATTCACCACGTAGATATCGATCCACGACACGTGATTACCGACGACCAGCGCGCCGCTATCGAGCCGCGCCTGATCGTTATGGACGACGAGTTTCATGCCGCATCGGCGCAACATCTCGACCGACCACGCGCGGTTCAATTCCATCCGCGTTTGGGGCGTCGCGTCGGGAAAACGCGTCGCCACGGTGAACATGCCGTGCAGCAGATGCGCAAAGATGCGGAGCTTGCGGATGGCGAGCATGGTCTCTCGATCCTCAGCCGGGAAGTGCTTCATAAGCAACGTGCCCGGCCACGATCGTCGCCCTCACCCGCGCCGGCAGCTCGTAGCCGAGGAACGGCGAGTTATGTCCCTGGCTCTTCAGCTTTGCCGGTTCGACCTGCCATTCGGCGGCGGGATCAAAGAGACAGACGTCGGCGGTATCGCCCACCGCAATGCGTCCCGCGTTCAGCTTGAGCACGCCGGCTGGCGAATTCGTAATGCGCGTCAGCGCCTTCGACAGCGGCACGTTCGCCTCGCGCGCCCACTTCACGGTCAGCGACAACAGCAACTCGAGACCCGTCGCGCCCGGCGTGGCTTCGGCGAAGGGCAGCAGCTTTTCGTCGTCATCGAGCGGGGTGTGATCGGAACAGATTGCATCGATGGTGCCATCGGCCAGCCCTGCGCGGATCGCGTCGCGATCACGCTGCGAGCGCAGGGGCGGATCGAGACGAAACTGCGAGTTGAAATAGCCGATGTCCATGTCCGTCAGGTGAACATGATTGATTGTCACATCGCAGGTCACGGCGAGACCTTCGGCCTTCGCCTGCCGCATCAGCGCCACGCCCGCCGCCGACGACAAGTGAGACAAGTGCACGCGTGCGCCCGACACGCGGACCAGCTCGAAGATGGTATGCAACGCGATGGTTTCGGCCGACACCGGCACGCCCGACAACCCCAGCCGCGACGCCACCGCGCCACTTGCCGCCACGCCGCCGCTCGCCATGTAGCTGTCTTGTGGACGCAGCCAGACGGCATAACCGTAAGTGGTCGCATATTGCAGCGCGCGCAAGAGCGTGCGGGTGTTCACGATCGGCGTATCGGCCTGTGAAAATCCGACGCAACCCGACCCGGTCAACTCGACCATTTCGGTGATCGCTTCGCCTTTGAGCCCGACGGTCAACGCACCCAGCGGATACACGTGCGCCTTGTTCAGCTTGTGCGCGCGAAAGCGCAGCATCTCGACGAGACCGGGTTCATCGAGAACGGGATCGGTGTCCGGCGGACACACGAGACTCGTCACACCGCCGGCGGCAGCGGCCGCCATTTCGGATTCCAGCGTGGCCTTGTGCTCGAACCCGGGTTCGCGGAGCCGTGCGCTCAAATCCACAAAACCCGGCGATACCACGAGGCCCTTTGCATCGATGATACGTGCCGCGTGAAAGTCGGCTGGCGCACTGCCGATTCCCACGATCTTTCCCTCATCGATAAACACATCGGCGAGTGTCTCGGTGCCTGCGGCCGGGTTGATGACCGTGCCGTCCTGAATATGTATTTGCATTGGCTTAATCACTATTCCCGGCAACGATGCCCATTACCGCCATGCGCACAGCGATCCCGAAGGTGACCTGGTTGAGAATCACGGACTGCGGGCCATCGGCGACTTGCGAATCGATTTCGACGCCACGGTTCATCGGTCCCGGATGCATCACGATGGCATCGGGCGCGGCGAGCGCAAGACGCTCGGGTGTGAGTCCCCACGACTTGAAGTACTCCTGCGCCGACGGCAGCAACGCGCCGCTCATGCGCTCGTTCTGCAACCGCAGCATGATGATCACATCGACGTCCTTCAGGCCTTCGTCGAGGTTGTGATACACGTGCACGCCCATCTCGTTCAGGTTGCTCGGCAACAAGGTGCGCGGCCCGATAGCGCGCACTTCAGGTACGCCGAGCGTGGTCAGCGCATGGATGTCGGAGCGCGCCACCCGCGAATGCAGGATGTCGCCGACGATCGCCACACGCAGGTTCCTGAAGTCCTTCTTGTAGTGACGGATCGTGTACATGTCGAGCAGGCCTTGCGTCGGATGCGCATGACGCCCGTCGCCGGCGTTGATCACGTGCACATGCGGCGCGCAATGCTCGGCGATCAGGTACGGCGCCCCGCTCGATGCATGGCGCACAACGAACATGTCGGCGTGCATCGCGGAAAGGTTGTTGATGGTGTCGAGCAGCGATTCGCCCTTGCTCGTGGACGACGCATTGATGTTCAGGTTCAGCACGTCCGCCGACAATCGCTTCGCGGCGATCTCGAACGTGGTTCGCGTGCGCGTGGAGTTTTCGAAGAACAGGTTGAAGACCGACTTGCCGCGCAACAGCGGCACTTTCTTGATCTCACGGTCGGTCACGCTGACGAACTGTTCGGCGGTATCGAGAATATGCGTGACGATGGCGCGCGGCAGGCCTTCAATGGTGAGCAGATGCTTGAGTTCGCCGTTTTTGGTGAGCTGCGGATTGCCTTTGAGAAAGCCTGGGCGCGTCACCGCCGGCTTCCTGTCCGGCGCGCTGCTTTCGGCAGAACCCTGAGTGGCCATGTTCATGTGGATCCTGGTGGTGCTTGATTCGTGACAAGAAGAAATGCGTACCGCGCGTGTCTAGTCGGTGCAGGCTTAATCGGTGCGTGCTTCGGTGCTGAACGAAAGCGTGCCGTCGTCGCGCTGCGTGAGCACGAGATTGGCACTCGCCGATACATCCACCACACCGCCCGTAAAGCGCGCCGCCATGGGCAATTCGCGGCCGCCGCGATCGGCGAGCACGGCGAGTTCCACCTGCGCGGGGCGGCCGTAATCGTAGAGCTCGTTGACCGCTGCGCGCACGGTGCGTCCGGTGGACAGCACGTCGTCTATCAGCAGGATTTTCGCGTTATCGATTTCGAACGGCAGGGACGTCGGGCTCGCCTGACTATGCAAGCCTTTCTTGGCGTAGTCATCGCGATGCAGCGCCACGTTCACCACGCCGAACTGCGCCACGCTCAAGTCTTTCGCGAGCCGCGTGGCAAGCCACACGCCGCCGCTGTAAATACCGGCGAGCACCGGACCACCGGCCTGCGAGAGCGACTCGCCATAAGCCGCGCGAATTTGCCCGAGCAACTCGCGATACAACGCCTCGGCGTCAATGGAACTCATGATTGATCGTCGGAAAGTTGGTCGAAATACTGTTGGAGAATGACGCGGGCGGCTTCGGCATCAATGTCGTCATAACGGCCCTTCGCGTTCATCTTCACGCCGTTGCGTTTCAGTTCGGCCTTCGCTTCCACCGACGAATACCGCTCGTCCACCCAGCTCACCGGCACGCTGAACCGGCCGTTCAACTGATTGCCGAAGCGCGTGGCGAGCTGCGTCATTTCGTGCGGCGTGCCGTCGGGGTGCATCGGCAAACCAACGATCACCGTGCGCGGATTCCATTCTGCAATCAACTGCCCGACCGCCTCGAACCGATACTCCCGGCTGCGGTTTTCAAGTACCGTCAATGCCCGCGCATGGCGCGTCAATGTATTGCCAACCGCGACGCCGATGCGCTTTTCGCCGTAATCGAAGGCAAGCAACGTGGCTTCGATACGGCTTCCAGCCTGGCCGTCACCCGTCATGCGTGGCCCGCTTCGCCCGACAACATGGAAAGCGAAACGCCCAGCAACGACAGCGCCGCCTGCAACTTGTCCTCGGCGGGTACGTCGAAGACGATGCGCGGATCAGCTTCGACCGTCAGCCAGCCGTTCTTCGCGATTTCCTCTTCGAGCTGCCCCGCGCCCCAGCCGGCGTGGCCGAGCGTGAGCAGGAAGCGCTCGGGACCCTTGCCGCTTGCGACCGCTTCGAGGACGTCTTTCGACGTGGTCATGGCGAGGCCGCCCGGCACGCTCATGGACGATGTATAGACATCGCCGTCAGCGGGATCGTGGAGCACGAAACCGCGCTCGGTCTGAACCGGTCCGCCGAAATAGACGGGCAAATGCACGAGCGGCTCGATCTCGAGCTTCAGGTCGATACGGTTGAAAAGCGATTGGAGGTCGATGTCGGTCGGCCGGTTGATCACCAGGCCGAGCGCACCACGCTCGCTGTGATCGCAAAGGTAGACTACAGTCCCCGAGAACGTGGGATCGGCCATGCTGGGCATGGCGATCAGGAACTGATTCGTCAAATTGATGCGATCGGGTGTCTTGGACATAATTCGGATTTTAACAAAGGCGATACTTGATGGCCGACTTTGAACTGGGGCTAGTCTGGTTTCGACGAGACCTGCGCGTGGCAGACCATGCTGCACTCTATCACGCACTAACACGCTGTCGCCGGGTGCTGTGCGCCTTCGTTTTCGACCGCGAAATTCTGTCGCCCTTGCCGAAAAACGATCGGCGCGTACCGTTCATTCACGCAAGCGTGATTGAACTGGACCAAACCCTGCGCGAGGCTGGCGGCGGGCTGATGGTGCGTCACGGCATGCCGTCGCATGAAATTCCCGAACTCGTGCGCGAATGCGGCGTGAACGCCGTGTTCGCCAATCGCGATTATGAGCCGTCGGCCAAAGCGCGCGACGAGGGTATCGAGAAAAAGCTGGCGAGCGCCGACGTTGCGTTTTTCACGTTCAAGGACCAGACCATTTTCCATCAGGACGATGTGCTGACCGGCGCCGGCAAGCCGTACACCGTTTTCACGCCGTACAAGCGCAACTGGCTGGCATCGCTTACGCCGGATGCGCTGAAACCGTATGCGTCGGAGGAAAGTCTGTCAGCTTTGACGAAACTGCCGGCGGGTGTGAAGCACGGGATTCCATCGCTGGAAGCGCTTGGGTTCAGCAAGGAGCACGCGCCTGCATTGCCCGCAGGCACGAGCGGCGCGTACCAGCTTTTCGACGACTTCCGCGACCGCATGACCGACTACGACCGGACGCGGGATTTTCCCGGAGTCAAAGGTCCGAGCTATCTCAGCGTGCACTTGAGGCATGGCACCATTTCCATACGCGCCCTGGCCCGGACCGCGCACGACGCCCAACGCCACGGCAATCGCGGCGCGCAAACGTGGCTGTCCGAACTCATCTGGCGCGACTTTTATTTCTCCGTGCTGCACCATTTTCCACAAGTCGGCGTGCCCGGCGACCACAAGGCGTTCAAGCCGGTGTACGACCGGATCGAATGGGAAACCGGTGAGGTGGCCGACAGCAACTTCGCCGCGTGGTGCGAGGGCCGCACGGGCTATCCGCTGGTCGATGCCGCCATGCGCCAGATCAACTCTTCCGGCTATATGCACAACCGGTTGCGGATGGTCGTTGCGAGTTTTCTGACAAAGGATCTCGGGCTGGACTGGCGTCGCGGAGAACGGTATTTCGAGTCGCTGCTGAACGACTTCGAGTTGTCATCGAATAATGGGGGGTGGCAATGGGCGTCGTCCAGCGGCTGCGACGCCCAGCCGTATTTCCGCATTTTCAATCCGATCACGCAGTCGGAGAAATTCGATGCCAAGGGCAAATTCATCCGCCATTACGTGCCGGAACTCGCCGCGCTTTCGGACAAGGACATCCACGCGCCGTGGAAAGCCAAGCCGGACGCGCTGAAGGCGGCGAAAATCGCTTTGGGCGCGGAATACCCGATGCCTGTCGTCGATCACGATACCGCCCGCAAAGCCACGCTGGCGCGCTATGCGGTGGTCAAAAGCGCGTCCGGTCCTGCTCCGGCCGACGAGGAATAGGACTCAGCGGACCACCGCCAGACCGCGCTCGATCATGGCGGTCAGCGCTGCCACCGACGACCCGCCCTCCGACGGCGCGATCCCTGCCGCCGCCTGATGCAGCATCGCGCCGAGCGCCTGAGCGGCGCGCTCGGGAATGGTGGCATCGAGCGGCGGGCCGTCGGGCATCATCTGCGCCTCGTAGGCAATGCGCCGCCACGCGAGGCCGAGCGTGTCGGCGAGCAGCGCGACGTGGCCCAGACCCAGTGCGCACGCAGCCGAGCCCAGTCGATACGCCGCGTCAGCCGCCTTGATCGCCGCCTGCACATCGATACGCCCCGCCTCCCGCGCCGCCCCGTGCTCGATCAGCGCGCCAATAGCCGGTTCGGCGCTCGTCAGGAAATCCTCGTAAGCCGCCGCGTTCACGCGCAGCACACCGAGATCACGCGTGGACGCATCGCGCGCCTGCTCTGCGGTCTTTTCCCACGCTTCTTCGGAAGCTTGCGTGCCGGCGACATGCCAGTGGACGGTCAGGCCGTAGTCGCGCAGGACGTCGACCTGGTCAGAGTCTTCCGCCGACGCGCCGTATAACGCGTAATCGCGCCACAAGAGCGCGAGCGCGGCGCGTACCAAGGATTTCGGCGCGTGCGTCAAGCCATGCGCCTGGTCGGCCAGGATCAGATTGAAGCGCGCGTACAGACGGCGGGCATCGGCGGCGTTGTCGGCATCGGGCTGCAGGCGCAGCGCCTGAACCACCGCGCCGGCCAGGCGCCAGAAGTCGTAGGGATCGGGGCCGGCGAGATCGGCGAGACAGGCATCGAGGATCGACATGGTTTCGGCCTGCCCTCTTTCTTCGTCCACCTTCGAGCGCAGCAGCACCAGCAACGCACGCTCGTAGTGCGCGCGGACGCGGCCAAGGCGTTCCGGCGAAACCGAGCGCAGCGTGGCCGGAGGAATCGCGCGGCCGGCGAGCGCGAGGTCATCGAAGGAAACAGGCGCGGCGCGGGTATGTGCGGCCATCAGCGCGTGAAGTCCGCGATAGTGATCGAAAAGCAGTGTGGAACATGCGAGTTCGCGCAAATTTCGGCGCTCTACGGCGAAACCGAAGTCGCGCAACGCCTCGGCAAACTGGTTGCGCGTTTTCTCCGATAAACCCGCGAGCGGCGACACCAGCACCAGCGTCTCCGCGAAACGCTGCGCGGGTAGCCAGCCGGCTGCGTGCAAGGCGCCTATCGCCCGGCGCAGGACGCCGAGCGTGTCGCCGTCGCGCAGGAACGCGTGCTGCGCGTCGGTCAGCGCCATTTCAGCAATCCGCACCGCGCCGCCGCGCGGATTGGGCAATGCCTGGAACGTGTTGGTCAAGCCGGACAGAGTAGTCATGGAACGCTCACGAGCCAAGGCACAGCGCGAGGCCGTACATTGGATGGATCTGGGTCGAACCCGGGCGCATGTCGCTTTTTACATGCTGTTCACATCTTGCGATACAAACCCGGACCTACGTTTGCCGAATCGTTTCCTTGGCCAAACACTCCTGCGGATTGGCGTTTTCAGGCGTGTCCGGCCCGATGAACAAGCCTTGCGCCTTCGCCCGTGGTCGTGTTGTCTACCGCCTCGACACGCCACGTCATACCGCACGCCCACCTTCCTGCGCTTTGAGATTCCTGCTTCCCACCGTAAACAACACGCGCCGCATGAAGGCATCCCATCCATGCGGCGCGGTTTTAAATGCTTTCCTGCATCATGTCCGAGCCTTTGCTCAGATCTGAACCATCTCAAAGTCTTCCTTGCGAGCGCCGCATTCGGGACACGTCCAGTTGATTGGAACGTCTTCCCAACGCGTGCCGGGCGCTATGCCTTCCTCAGGCAAACCCGTTTCTTCGTCGTAAATCCAGCCACAAATCAGGCACATCCAGCTTCTATATTCCATGCTTATGTCGCGTCGGGGAATCGGTTAAATGAGTGCATGATGGTACCGGTTTGGCGCTGCGATGCCTAGCAATGCAGCAGTGCTGGGCAATCACCCGGTTTCCGTCACGAAGGATGTCAACATGCACGCCGGCAATTCGCCGGCGGTACGAAACGGCGATGGAGCAAATACTGCGCCGTGTGCGCCGTTTCGGTTCGCTCAGTGTCCGGCTTGATTTTGCTTGTATCCCTGGAAAAAGTGTTCGGATCATGTGGCAAGGCGTCGTTAGGCCGCATAATCGTGCCGTTTGCACCGAACCATTTGTTTCCGGCTGCCCGACGATTCTTTAGCCGAAAGACCAGAAAAAACCACCCGATGCCTAGCGATACCCCTCCGATTGTTCTCACTTTTGGCTTGTCCGACCCGACCGGCGGCTCCGGCCTGCAGGCCGACTTGCTAACCTTGGCCAGCATGGGCTGCCACGGACTGACCGTGCTGACCGGCTATACGGTTCGCGATTCCGCCACCTGCGACGAAGTCACCGGTCTCGATCCTGAAACTGTAGGTACTCAGGCCCGCATGTTGCTGGAGGATATGCCCGTGGCGGCGTTCAAGATCGGCGCGGCAACCCGTGCGGAGGTCGTGGCCGCGATCGCGGAAGTCGTGGCGGACTACGACGATGTCCCGCTTATCCTCGCACCCGATTTCACGCTCGACGACGAACACGTGCTGGCCGCGGACGAACTACGGGAATCGATGGCCGATTTGCTGGTGCCGCAAACCACCATGCTCGTTGCCGATCACGCCACCCTCCTACAGCTTGCGCAGCCCGACGGTGACGCCGAAGCGCCCACGCTCGACGCCGCGATCTCGCATCTGCTGTCACAGGGCTGCGAGTACATCCTGGCGACAGAAACGGGCACGCACCGGCACGTGAACACGCTGTACAGCGAGGAGGGACAGATCCGGCAGGACACGTGGGACCGGACCGAACATCGCATGATGGGCATTACCGATACGCTCGGCTCGGCCATTGCGGCGCTGCTGGCGAACGGGCAAGAACCGGCGGAAGCCGCGCGCGAAGCGCAAGAATACGTTTTCCAGGCGACGCGAGCCGCCTTCAGGCCCGGCATGGGCGCATATATGCCGGATCGATTCTTTTGGGCTCGTTCGAACGATGACGAAGAGACAGCGCCCGTGGTGGTCGACGCGCCACCCGCCGCACCTGGCGAAGCACGCCACTGAAATTGATCTGGAGCGAAACTAAAACATGCCGCTGCGCAAAGCTTCGCTCCCGTCACTCAAGAAACATCCCGTCGGCGCAGTCCGTATAGGCTGCGCCGGTTGGGGGCTCACCGACGCCGTCGGCGAGCACTTCCCTGGCGACGGCACGCACCTCGCGCGCTATTCGCAAGTGCTCACGTGCGTTGAAATCAACTCGAGTTTTTATCGGCCGCATCGTCCCGAGACGTATGCCCGCTGGCGTGACAGCGTGCCCGACACGTTTCGATTTTCGGTGAAGATCCCAAAGGCCATTTCGCACGACGCACGCCTCGTTTCGTGCGAACCGCTGCTCGACGCGTTCTTCGAATCCGCCACACAACTCGGCGACACACTCGGTTGCTGGCTCGTCCAATTGCCGCCCAGCCTCGCGTTCGATGCTGACGAAGCCGAGGCGTTTTTTGCATCGATGCGCGAGCGCACCGCGATTCCCATCGCGCTCGAAGCCCGGCACGAAAGCTGGTTCGCGAAGGGCGCCGCTATGCTGCTGAAATCGAAAAGCGTCGCTTACGTCGATGCCGACCCGCAACCCGATGACTGCGCGATCAAGCATCGGGCGGATAGGTCGCTGGCGTACTTCCGGCTCCATGGTTCGCCGGACGTGTACCGCTCATCGTATGAATTTCCTTACCTTGATGCCCTCGCCCTCACGCTTCACGACCGGGCGAAGAAGGCGCGCGACGTCTGGTGCATTTTCGACAACACCGCCGCCGGCGCCGCGCAGTTCAACGCGTTACGTGTGAAAAGCCGCAGGGCATTGAATGCCCGTCCCAAGAAACGCATTGCCGTAAAGGAGAAAGTCGATGCGTGAGTATGTGAAGTGGTTGAGCGCTGCTTTGTTTTTAACTGGCGGTATGACATCGGCGATGGCGCAGACGCAGCCGCCAACGAGCGCGACAAACGCGGCCACATCGGTTGGCGATGGAACCTTCCTCCTCACAATCTTCCTCAAGCACGACGAATCGAAAACGCTGCCGCAGATCAACCAGCAGTTGAAGGAGCAAGGCTACTTCAAGGCGTTTCCTCCGCCCGGCGTCCAGGTGGTTTCGTGGTACGTGATGATGGGTATCGGCCAAGTGGTGACGCTGCGTGTTCCCGCCGACAAACTGCGCGAAGTGAATCGCGCAATCGAAAACACCGCGTGGGGCGGATACAGGACAGAGTTCTATCCGACCTACGATTACAAGGCCGTAGCCGAACAGATGCGCGAACAGAACAGCAAATAACAGCAAGCAAAACCCGGCTTGGCACGCATACGAAAAAACCCGCACCGGTTGCCCGATGCGGGTTTTTTCTTTGACAACTTCTTGCAGAACGCAGACTTCCGAGGAAGCCCGCGTTGTCACGCAATTCCGGCAGAAGCCGAAATTACATGTCCATGCCCATGCCGCCCATTCCGCCCGGCATTCCGCCGCCGCCCATCGGACCGTCTTCCTTCGGCAGTTCCGACACAGCGCAGTCGGTCGTCAGCAGCAGACCTGCCACCGATGCCGCGTTTTGCAGTGCCGTACGCGTCACCTTGGTCGGGTCCACAACACCGGCTTCCACCAGG